>OJDV01000045.1_pt1 | contig 98064 bp, 83 predicted proteins | sample 1592911 | NCBI WGS metagenome assembly OJDV01 (sample SAMN05416860, study PRJEB24817) | seawater metagenome | isolation source: Sea water | place: Canada:Atlantic | collected 2013-11
TTGGGATGAAAAACTAGCATAAAAAGCTTGACTTGGAACCACAGTCTCTTGTTAGGTGATACTTATTTCCAAGTTGTAATTTCATTTATATGTAGTTCTAACTCAGTAATTATTTCAGACCCAGATGACCAATCAGCTTTATTATAAAGTAATATATTACCTTCAAATAGCTTTGGTACAGCATAGCCCTTTATAGGTTTACTTGTGTAATTCAAATTATTATTTAAGTCAAAAAGGCACAACTGCATTTTTGGGCCTTCCGATTCTTTTATAGAAACCCATTCTTGTAGGGCAATGTATTGTTCATTTTTAGACCAAATAGGGTTCGAGCTAAATAATCGGTCTTTTATTTTTACTCCATCGAGTTCTAGCTCGAAATATGCAGGGCCAAAACGAATTTCACCTACATTTAGTAACTTAGCTAGGTGCTTTTTATTCGAGCTTTTAAATATTTCGTTATTCATCTTTGTTTGCTCGATTATGTATGAGGAGGAATATTTTATTAAAAACTGTGATTGTGTTTTTGCGTCGCAGACACCTAACGCCTTGCTCAGCGGAACGAGCGTAGCGAGGTTCCGATGAAGCAACTTGTTATGCCTTTAAATCTACTTTTTAAAATTGCATTTATGTTTTGTAATAGGTTCCTTTTGGAGGTGAAGAAAACAAACTCATTGCTGATTGCATATCTTCGGCTGGAAACCCTTCAATAGACTTTTTATGATCTTCTATACTTTCCCATTTTTCTATTACAGCAAAAATTGATGAATCATCATTGTTTTGCAATACCTCGCATGAAATACACCCTTGGGATGAATTGATATATGGCAATAATGATTTTAAAAAATCATGTAAATCTCCTGATTTACCTTCAGATGCTTGAAATTCATTTATACGAGTAACTTCCATTTTTCTTCCTATTGGATATTTTGATTTCAACATTATATAACAACCCTACTGACACCATTATGTCAGTAGGGTTTCTAAGAAGCATAACGCCTGAGCTCAGAGGCGTTTGATGCGGCGGCTGTTTTTACGATAGCAAAAATGGCCGACGGGTCAAACGTCCTTTGCAGCGATTTGTTAGGCACCTGTTGCTCGCATCAACGTTACGCGGGTGGTGGCGGACGCCTATCTGTTACCTCACAAGTTTGACTGCTATCCTCTAGAGCACAACCCTGTTCAGCGCGGAAGCATCCTAGGATTTGATTTTTGCCTGGGTCATTAACATGGTAATGGTAGCCAAGACTGCTGAATTCGTGGCCGCGGCAAGCATCAAGATCGTCAGGTTCTTTGCTGTCTTTGTTTAGCTGGCTATACAACTTATAACCATCTAGTGCGTAACCAATCATGGGCGCGTGATTTTCTATTGAATCTTTCTCTGTGGCGCACCCTGTTACTGCATGATAATGGTAACCCGCATGAGGATTTATATGCCCGCCGCAATCATCAAACGGTGCCAAAGTATATGCGCCAAGAATGGCGTCAACGGGAGCTGGCGCATCGAATTTAACACCGCTGAATGCGAGGCCAATACCACCATGTGGATGAACCCGCTGAGAATTAGTTAGTGGAACGGGGTTTACTGGAATCAAATAAGTAACGGCCTTCCTACTATCAACATAAGACGGCAGGCACTCGACGCAATGATTTTGATATTTCGGATCGACATCAGGCCGTGCTGCTGCTAGGCATGCTTCTTTGCTGTTGGTCACGTTTACTGCGCCCGTTTCGGGATTAAATAATTGCCACTTACTGTCTTTATAAAATTTAGCTAGGTTCGCAATAAATTGTCCATCAGCGTTGTGCACTTTGCCGCCATCTAACCATATGCCAGATTTATCTGCTCCGTCACTAATATTCCGAGGGCACCACGGGCCGAGTTCGTGCGTTGCCTCTGTCGGGGTTGTAGTAATACTGATGCAACTGGTTTTTGTACCGTTTGAAAGAGTGCAGTCAACCAGACTTTGCTTAACTTTAACGGAGCTTCCAGCAAACAAATCAGTTGCTTGAGCAAGATGAAAATTTTGAGTGTTTTCAACCGATTCACTATGTTGAGTTTCTGTACATGAAAGCAACGCTAATGCTAAGACTGTGCTGGTAAGCAAGGCATATCTGTTTTTCATGTGTTTCCTCTATTCTCTATCAGATGGCATAAATGTTTGATTCAGGTGCCTAACAGCTTATTATAAAGAACCAAATATTAACAGTCTATAAAGATTCTGCATAGTTAGGGGAAATACAGAAGGTGAAGGTTTGATCTGTATCACTACGGCGGATCAAAATGGCTTAACTGTGTCACTTCTTCTGTTGTTAGTACATCGACATTTTCACCCTTTGTGATTAATTCCATATCTTGTGATTTGGAGATCGTTCCTGCCTTAATCGCTGTTCTGAGTTTGTCATTATTAAAGTTAAGACTTACAGATACGCTGGGATGCAAAAGTGAAGACGTTTCATATTGTCCAATGATTACGAGTTCATCATTATGAATCGTTAACTCGTAGTGAATTAAAAAAGAAAATATTGTCCATCAATTATTCTTTTTTAATTAAGAATATTAAAGATAAAAAAATACCAGTTTAGGTATTTTTCTTATTGTATGAATTCGCGGGGGACATTAAGAATGTTTTGAAATGACTGCTAGAACACTAACAGCCATTCCACTAAAAGGAAAAAAGGCTTCGTGAGGAAGCTTACTTAACCAAGGCGGTTTCTAGAGCTTCTTCGACCTGTTCAAGTAAGATAAATTTAAGCTTTTTCCTTGCCGACTCAGGAATTTCTTGGATATCACGCTCGTTACGTTTCGGGATCATCACCGTTTTGATCCCTGCTCTGGCAGCTGCGATACACTTTTCTTTGAGTCCACCTATCGGTAGAACCAAACCACGTAGGCTAATTTCTCCAGTCATTGCGACATCTTTATTGATCTTTCGATCCGTCAGCAACGAGACTAAAGCCAAGTACATCGCAACACCGGCACTTGGACCATCTTTTGGGATCCCTCCGGCAGGCACATGCACATGAATATCTGATTTTTCTAAAAGCTCTTTTTCAATACCTAATGCTTCATGTCGAGATTTCAGTAAGGTGAAAGCTGCTTGTGCACTTTCTTTCATGACATCACCCAGCTGCCCCGTTAAGATCAATGCACCTTTACCCGGTGTTCTATTTGCTTCGACAAATAAGATATCCCCACCGACTGGAGTCCAAGCCAATCCTGTCGCAACGCCTGGAACACTGGTGCGCATTGCCAGTTCACTTTCAAATTTATATGCACCCAATATCGCATCCAAATCTTCGACGTCGATCTTTATTTTTTTCTTTTCACCTTCTGCAATTCTCACCGCCGCGTTTCTGAACACTGCTCCAATTTCACGTTCCAAATTACGCACACCAGACTCTTTGGTATAACCTTCTATAATGGTTTTGAGTGCTTTCGCCGTCAATGAGACTTGCGAAGCTTTCAGGCCATTGTGCTTCATCTGTCGTTTGATCAAGTATTTCTTAGCGATATTATATTTTTCTTCATCGGTGTAGCCATTCAGTTCGATGACTTCCATACGATCACGTAGTGGCCCCGGAATTTCATAGATGACGTTAGCCGTACTAATAAATAAAACCTTACTCAGATCAAATGGTACGCCGAGATAGTTATCTTCAAACGTCGAGTTTTGTTCTGGATCAAGCACTTCTAATAAAGCTGCTGATGGATCACCATGAAAACTTGACGACAGTTTATCCATCTCATCAAGCATGAAGATCGGGTTTCGCGTGCCGGCTTTACGCAGGCTTTGGATCACCTTACCCGGCATAGCACCGATATACGTCTTTCGATGTCCACGAATTTCTGCTTCGTCATGCACACCACCCATACTGGTGCGGATAAATTCCAATCCAATCGCGCGTGCGATACTTTGCCCAAGCGACGTTTTACCAACTCCAGGAGGACCAACAAAACACAAGATCGGGCTACGGCCATCAGGATTCAACTTACGAACCGCCAAGTATTCAAGAATACGTTTTTTTATTTTATCCAGACCGTAATGATCTTCATCAAGGATCTTACGTGCCTTTTCTATATCAATCTGTTCTTCGCTAAGGTTATTCCAAGGCAGATCCGTTAACCAGTCCAGATAAGTACGACTAACAGAATATTCAGAGGAAGACTCTGGCATTTTTTCCAATCGACGCAATTCTTTTAACGCTGTCTCTTCAACCGCTTCTGGCATTTCAGCCTTGATGATCGCTTCTGCAACTTCTTCGATCTCAGATCCTTCGTCTTCACCAAGCTCTCTTCTGATCTCTTCCATCTGCTCGCGTAACATATATTCACGCTGACGATCATCAATTTTCTCTTGGGTTTTTACATGGATCTTGTTTGATATCCGCAACACTTCAACACGATGACTGACGTGTTTAATCACCTTGTTAAGACGCGTTTCTAGCTTTAGAGTTTCGAGAACATCTTGCTTTTGTTCTGGTTCGATATCGATAAAACTAGCGACAATATCGGTCAGATCAGAAGGTGATGTTATCCCTTGGATCGCGTTGGACAATTCCATCGGCGCATGGGGTAACAGCTCTAAACCTTCTAAAGCCAAGGCTTTCAATCGATGTACTCGCGCCTCAATTTCCGTGCTATTCGACTCATCTTCACGAATGAAATCTACTCGCGCCAACATAAAGGGATTGCCTTCAATGAATTCTAGAATCCGGAATCGCTGCTCACCTTGAGTAATAACATGATGCACATCATCTTGAGGGTGGTTGCCATAACGCAGTATCGTTGCAGAGGTTCCAATTCGGTGAAGATCAGCCGGCCCAGGCTTCTCCACATCTGCATCGTGCTGCATCAAAAGACCGATGCGACGTTTGCTCTCAAAAGCTTCTTCAATACCGGCAATGGAAAAATCTCGACCGACCTGCATTGGCATCATAACGCCCGGAAACATGACCATATTTCGTACCGGAACGATGATCAATACATCATCAGGCACAGATGGAAGTAGTTCGGAGGAAGATGTAATATCGACTTTGCTCACTTAGAATACCCTGAAATAAGTAGAATACTCAGACCGTATAAGTTGGATGAATCTGAGTTTCTATAAAACACTGATCAGTCTTAAACCGACTAACCTTTTATAATTTTTGCGGTGATACGTTCATACGTCCTTATATATGGGCGTGCATTAGAAAAACAAGCCTTTGCATTAACTTGATGCCGTCACACGATCGAGCACGACAAAACTATAGTCATGATCATTTTTATCATCGGCACTAAACTCCGTTCTGGACAGCTCTTGCCATTCTGCAACATCTAACTCCGGAAACCAGGTATCGCCCTCAACTTCGGCATGAACTTCAGTCATATAAAGTTGATCCGCTGCTGGCAACACATCAACATATAAACTGGCACCGCCGATCATCATCACTTCAGGCACATTTTCAACCAGCTTCAAAGCGGCTTCGACAGAAGTTACGACATCACAACCTTCTGCGATAAACTCGGAGTTTCTACTGACCACAATGTTTTGTCGACCAGGTAATGGCCGGCCAATCGACTCGTGGGTTTTACGTCCCATAATGATCGGCTTACCCATGGTAATGTCACGAAAATATTTCAGATCAGACGAAAGGTGCCACGGCAAACCGCCATCAATTCCGATAACACGATTTTTGTCCATGGCGACAACGAGGGATAGTTTCATAATTTAAATAGCGATAGGAGCGGCGATAGAAGGATGACTTTGATAGTTGATCAACTCAAAATCATCATATTTAAAATCAAAAATGGATGTCACCGCAGGATTAATTTTCATTTCTGGCAGTGGTAATGTGTCGCGGCTGAGTTGCGTATCAACCTGTTCAAAATGATTTGAATAGATATGCGCGTCACCCAAAGTATGAACAAACTCACCCACAGCTAACCCTGTCACCTGTGCGATCATCATAGTTAATAGAGCATAAGACGCAATATTAAACGGCACGCCTAAAAAGATATCGGCACTACGCTGATAGAGCTGACAAGACAACTTACCATCAGCAACATAAAACTGAAACAAAGCATGACAAGGCGCTAGCGCCATTTTATCCAGCTCACCAACATTCCATGCGCTGACGATCAACCGTCGAGAATTTGGATCATTTTTAATCTGTTCAATAACCTGCGTAATCTGATCAATGGCAGAACCATCAGCCGTTGGCCAAGAACGCCATTGCGCACCATAAACGGGGCCTAACTCGCCCTGCTCGTTAGCCCATTCATTCCAAATACTGACACCATTATCTTGCAAATATTGAACATTAGTATCGCCCTGCAAGAACCAAAGTAGCTCATGGATAATCGATTTAAAGTGGAGCTTTTTTGTTGTAACCGCTGGAAACCCAGCTGCTAGATCAAAACGCATTTGGTGACCAAAGACACTTTTTGTTCCTGTTCCTGTTCGATCACCCTTTTCGGTTCCGTGATCTTTCACATGTCTTAATAGATCAAGATATTGCTGCACCTAAACGCCCTCTTTGTTGCGGTATGCAAAGATAATCAGAACCACACCAGCAAAAATCATCGGCAATGAATAAAGTTGTCCTAATGTCACCCAATCAAAAGCGATATATCCGACATGCGCATCAGGCTCTCGAACCAACTCGATCAAAGAACGGAAAAAACCGTAACCTAATAAGAATAGACCTGAAACCGCTTTAAGAGGCCGACTTGAGCGTGAAAAGAACCATAAGATAAGAAACAACAAGAGGCCTTCTAACGCGGCTTCATAAAGCTGCGATGGATGTCGAGGTAATGGGCCTCCTCCGGGAAACACTATGCCCCATGGCCTATCCGTTGGAGCGCCCCAAAGTTCAGCATTAATAAAGTTTGCGATGCGACCAAACAATAGTCCTACAGGAACCACGGGCGCGGCAAAATCAGCAACCTCAAAAAAGGACTTATTGTTCTTTCTAGCAAAAAGGAAAAAGGCGATCAATACACCGACTAAACCACCGTGAAATGCCATACCACCTTCCCAAACCTTGAAAATAGAAAGAGGATCAGCGGCATAAGAATTTAATTTGTATAAAAATATATAACCTAAACGCCCACCCAACACCGCACCGAGAGCAGCGAAAGTGACCAGATCTGAGACTTGATCACTATCCCAGTTCTCCTTAGATTTAGCTCGCCAGCTTAATAATAACCAGGCTAAGCCAATGCCCACAAGATAGCTTATCCCGTACCAGCGGATAGCCAGCGGACCTAGTTGAACAGCGATGGGATCGATATTAGGAAATTGAATCATAAGAGGGCGAAATTCTAGCACGACTGACATCAAAAACTAGCTTATTTAACTTGAATTCAGGATATTTAGGCACATTGGTCTAATTCGTGCTATGGTGTCAATAACTTGACACTGCAGCGAAAGATCGTTTCAAATAATTTGGTCAAATAGCAGCTAGTAATTTTAGAGACTCATAGTCCGAAGAAAGAATCGGAAAAATGTATGTCACGTGAGATTAATAATAACCAATACGAGGGATAATCATGGATAGAAAACTCCTTTCAACGTTACAAGCGAGAGCAACAGCATTGCTCGCAATAGTTCTGATGAGTGCCACACTCTCAACTCAAGCAAACACTATTAAAGTACACGTTCTCGATGCGAATAAATTACGACCTTTAAAGAATGTAGCTGTTTGCTTAGGTACATCAGCAAACACGCACCAGTTCGGCGCCGTGCGTACTGATTCAAAAGGCTATGTGCATTTCTCTGAGCTACCAAAAACACCTTTATTATTAACGGTGTCAGGTTCTCAACATAGAGGAATCCAACGAGTAATCCCTGTGGTAAGCAATACAACACTTGTAAGGACCATTCACTTGCCACTCGGTGGACTTGGCCCTGTTTGTGATGCCCCACCTACTATTATTGATATTAAACCTGATGATTCGAAAAATAATAGTTTAAGAATTGCTGCCATCAACCTCGACAAAGGTCACATAACAACACACAGCCGTAGTGTCGTCTTAAGCCCTAGAATTTCTGGAACACCAACTCACTATCGAATGAGTGAAGACCCTACTTTTAAAGACTCTAAATGGATCAAATATCAAAAAACACCACTTTTTACCTTGAGTTCAGGTGATGGCCGTAAACGTGTCTATTATCAAGTCAGAAAAGCAATTGAACTCGACACAGGCTCAATTCAAACGACATCTAATGTAGCTAGTGACTGGATCACACTCAAAACTCAGTAGTCTCTTTACGAAACCAGCTCACTCATTTATTACTCTGCACCTATTATTACTCTGCACCTATCGTTTTAGACAAACGATAGGTGCAGAGTCAAACAGCTACATTTGAAATTTGAGTACGTCATTTATTAAGCTAACTTCCCTTCCCGAATCAGTTTAGGTAAAGAACGAATACTAAAGAGGAGCTTTCTTCAGTATAATCAGCGGATGAATTTCTTATCAAAAAAACCCGTCATCATTCTGATCGCACTCATAAGCCTTATTGCTGGTGCACTCTTCTCTCAAAAGTTTAAATCCCCCGACACTGTTGCGCTCACACAGTCGCAAACCGGTATTCGTGGAATGCTTTGGCCTAATCCCAAAACAATGACTGAATTTGAGCTCACCGATCAGGACAATCAACCTTTCAAACTTAATAATTTAAAAGGCCAATGGTCAATGATGTTTTTTGGCTACACACATTGCCCTGATGTATGTCCCACTACAATGGCTTTACTGAACTCAATCGTTAAAGAGATACCACCTGAAAGGCAACCAGAAATTATTTTCGTTTCAGTCGATCCTGACAGAGATACTCATGAAAAACTGAAAGACTATATTACCTACTTCAACTCTGATTTTAAGGGCATTACTGGAACAGAACAAAACCTTGCTGTGCTAACCAAACAATTAGGGATCTTGACGCAAAAAATCCCTGATCAAAATTCAGCTGATGGAAGTGACTATATTATGGATCACTCAGCAGCCATTTTATTGTTCAACCCTAATGCAAAAATGATTGGGATTTTTTCTAGTCCTCATGATAAAGCAGATATAAAAAACCGTTATCTAGCGATCCGAGATTTTGTCGAAAAACAATAATAAAAATCGAATAGAGAACATGAAAAAAATACCGTTACTGATAAACGCTTTACTCATTCCTTTTTTAGCTTGGTCGGCACATGCTCAACCCATCATCACGGCTGAAAAAATTTGGATTAGAGAAGCTCCTCCAACAATCGATGTATTAGCCGCCTATATGACATTGCATAACCCTACGGATCAAGATATCACCTTGATCTGCGTAAAAAGCCCAGCCTTTACAGACATCATGTTTCATAAGACAGAAATCGTAAATGATATCGCTAAAATGCGGCATGCCGATGAAATTATTATTCCAGCACACACCAGCTTTGACCTTGCTCCTGGAGGTTTCCATATGATGTTGATGGGTAAAAAATATCAACTGAAAAAAGGCGATGAAGTTGAACTCACTTTAATCTTCAAAAAAATAAATAATAAAAAAATTATCGCTACAGTAAAAAAGTCCATTACTGACTAAGCAATATTCCCTTCTTTTTAGATTTCAATAGAACATGTATTCATGAAAATTATTGATCCAATTTTTATTCTGTTACAACGAGTCATTCCTCAACATTGGCTTTCTAACCAGATGTATAAACTAATGCGTTGTGAAAATGTTTTGATCAAAAATTTTCTGATCAACATGATTATAAAACAATACAAAGTGGATATGTCGATCGCCCTTGAGCAGGATATAAATAACTTCAGCCATTTTAATAATTTTTTTGTACGTGAACTAAAAACAGAAGCGCGACCTTTTGCAACACAAGAGAATTCGATTGCATCACCTGTCGATGGTGCCGTCAGTCAAGTAGGTTCAATCGAAAATAAACAATTATTTCAAGCGAAAGGGAAAAGTTTTTCATTAAGTAGCCTGCTTGCTAATGATCGCGACCTAGTTGAAAAATTCTCTAATGGTTATTTTTCAACACTCTACCTTTCTCCGCGTGATTATCATCGCATCCATATGCCCATTGATGGCACTCTAAAAAAAATGGTTTATGTGCCAGGCGATCTTTTTGCTGTTAACCAGCGCACGGTAGAAAATGTTGAGAATCTTTTTGCAAGAAACGAACGTACCATCTGTATTTTTGAAACGAAACTTGGTCCGATGGCGATGATTTTAGTCGGTGCCATCTTCGTTGGCAGCATGGAAACCGTCTGGCATCAAGGCACTATTACTCCGCCCTATGGCAAGAAGGTTCAGTTTTGGGATTATGATGGCAGTCTGAGCTTGAAAAAGGGAGAGGAAATGGGGCGTTTTAATATGGGCTCAACGGTGGTTCTTTTATTCGGTAAGAATCAAATGAGTTGGCTTGAACAGCTTCAATCAGGTTTACCGCTAAAAATGGGCGAGCAGATCGGCACAGCAGCATAATTGAAGCTGCTCTTACTTAGTTTACTGGAGAAAAAAGTCCGACGAATAAATCAGATCGCGTAGTGCAAACCACATTCACGATGAGACAAGACTTTAGTTGGATCAAAATAATCAACTTCTGTCGGCAAGTCATTTTCGTAGAGATAACCTTCAAGATCAATCTCGGTCCAATTAAACAAAGGTGCCACTTTATAAACACCACGTTTAGACAAGGTAACGATATCTAAAGACTGACGAAATTCTGTTTGGTCTTTTCTGATCCCCGTCAACCAAACTTCTGGCTGCAAATCATCAAACGCACGGCTAAATGGCTCTAGCTTAACCTGTCGTGTGAATTCCTCATGCAGTTCATCACCGACATCAGGCACCCCCCCCATAATCGAGTCACGACGTGCTGAGGTCATTTCAGGTGTGTAAATTTTCATGTTCAAGCTAAGCTGCTTGATCAACTTTTCGGCAAACAAATAGGTAGGCTTTGTATTGTAACCATGATCAGCCCACAATACCGGTGTGTCAGATTTTTGCTGAGTGACCAAGTGAAGAAGTGCCGCAGAGTGAGGACCAAATTTAGTCGTCACTATTAACTTACGATTCTGCTCAATCGCCCATTGGACAATTTCCACAGGTGATTTATCCTTCAGCTCAGCGTTAACTTTTTCGAGATCTATCGTCACAATATTTGTTCACTGTCTTTACGTTTACTAATAATATTAGTTGTTAATAACATTTAGATATAACCAACACGGTTAATATGCCTATAATTTCATATTTTCCACTTTCGATAAAGTTTTATATCGGCTAGATTTACCTTTTTATAGGATTATTTAAGAATATAGATATGCCACAAGACATAAAAAAACAAACGTTAGAGTTCAATAAACTGCATAAACGCCTACGTAGAAACGTCGGGCAGGCGATTGCTGACTACAACATGATCGAAGATGGTGACAAAATCATGGTCTGTTTGTCAGGCGGCAAAGACTCCTACACCATGCTCGATATTCTGCTCAACATGCAGCGCACTGCGCCGATCTCATTCGAGCTTGTCGCTGTGAATCTTGATCAGAAACAACCTGGTTTCCCAGAACATGTTTTGCCCGAATACCTTGAAGAACTCGGAGTTCAGTTTCATATCATCGAGGAAGACACTTACAGCGTCGTTAAACGGGTTATTCCAGAAGGCAAAACTACTTGTGGGCTGTGCTCACGAATGCGTCGCGGCAACCTCTATAGCTACGCTGAAGAACAGGGGTTTACAAAAATAGCCCTGGGGCACCATCGTGACGACATTATCGAAACCGTTTTTCTCAACATGTTCCATGGTGGCACATTAAAAGCTATGCCGCCGAAGCTGAAAAGTGATAACGGTAAACACATTGTCATTCGTCCAATGGCTTATGCTACTGAAAAAGACATTATCACTTATTCTGAAATTAAAGGATTCCCGATCATCCCTTGCAATCTCTGTGGCGCACAAGATCATCTACAACGTGTTGCGATCAAGGGTATGTTAAATCAGTGGTCAAAAGTCCCCGGTAGAATCGAGAATATTTTTCGCAGCTTACAAAACGTCAAACCATCGCACTTGATGGATACCGATCTGTTTCCTTTTACAGAACTAGCTCAAGATAATGCTGCAGATCTACCTTTGGAAACCACCGATCAGAATGTGGTTAAGATTAGTTTTAATGAGAACACATAACGAATTAAAAGACATGCTTCTAGATATTCGAGAAAACGAATTCTTGCGCCGTTTGAAGACCAAGCTCCAATGTTGCAAACGTTTCATCACAGCCAGAGATAGCAGCTTGCCTCGCTATGCGATCTCACGCTAGTTCTCCCTGTCACGACAGGTTTAAACTCCAGCATGAACCCAAAATGTGTTTGCGATCAATAAAATGCTGCAAACAATCTCATTCTTCATCTAAACTCTCTCTTATGTTTTTCATCACAAATGACAAGGTTAATAGAAAATGAAAAGTACGCTTTATTATGTCCTCGATCCTATGTGTTGTTGGTGCTGGGGTTTTCGGCCTGTTTTTACAGAATTATTAAAACTGCTACCCAAACAGGTTGAGGTAAAATATATCATGGGTGGACTTGCCGCTGACTCGGATCAACCCATGCCTCCTGAAACGCAAGCTTATATCCAAGAGCAATGGCGTTTAGTGACTGAAAAAACCGGGGCTGAGTTCAACTGGGATTACTGGACAATTTGTCAACCGCGTCGTTCGACTTATCCAGCCTGTCGTGCTGTGATTGCAGCAGGCTTACAAGGGAATGAAAATATCCCGAAAATGATTTTAGCCATTCAAACAGCCTATTATTTGCAGGCACAAAACCCGTCAGATCTTGAAACACACGTCTTGCTAGCCAAAGAACTTGGCCTCGACATCACTCAGTTTAAGCAAGATCTGACTACCCCAGAAGTTGAAGACTTGTTACAAAAAGACTTCAAGAATCGTCGCAGGTTAGCAGTAAGTAGTTTTCCTACGGTATTGTTGGAATCTACTGATGGTCTACATTTTATTGCCCAAGGCGATGATTCTCTGGAGAATATTAAGAAACGTATGCAGGCATGTTCTTTGCTTAATGAACTTTAAGAACCTTAATAAAAAGTTCAAAAAACTGGGAATATACCGAAATGAGTCTAGAAATTAGCGATCTTGCGATCTTGCTCGTAGAACCTTCTGATACGCAACTAAAAATGATCAAAAAACATTTAAATGAAGATGGTGTTGGTCAAGTGTCAGGGGCCTCTTCAGGCGAGCAAGCACTTCAGGATATGCGTAAATACGAGCCAGATCTTGTTATCAGTAGCATGTATTTACCCGATATGACAGCAATTGATCTGGTCACTACTATGCGTAGCGATGAGGAGCTTGATCATATTCCTTTCATGTTAATCTCTAGTGAGACTCGCTTTGAACATACCGATCCTATTCGTCAAGCTGGTGTCGTAGCGATTCTTCCTAAACCGTTTAATCATGCTGATTTAAGTTTGGCCTTGCGTGCATCCTTGGAGCACATTGACCCCGATGAGATTGTTTTAAATAATTATGATGTCGATGATCTAAGTGTGCTAGTCGTCGATGACAGCGCCACAGCTAGACGCCATATATCGAGAATCCTCAATAATCTGGGCATTGAAAAGCTGACCATGGCAGAGAATGGTAAAGATGCAATCGAAAAATTCTCCGAAAATAAATTTGATCTTATTGTTACTGACTTCAACATGCCTGAAATGGACGGGCAAGAACTCATTGAATATATTCGTAATGATATTGGAGATACCTACATACCCATTCTCATGGTCACTAGTGAGAATGATGAGTCGCGGCTTGCCAATGTGCAACAAGCAGGCGTATCAGCCATACTCGATAAACCGTTTGATCCATCGAGTATAAAGCAGATACTCTATCAAGCGCTCGAAGAGACCGTATAATAGTTATGAGCAACTGACGGCTTTAGCCACCCTCTTACGTAGAAAACGAACAGAGCTAAAGGGTCACCCAAATAACATCTTGCTATTTAAATAAAAATCTGCGTGAGTTTTAACGCAATCTTTCTAGATGCGTTATAATCACAGAAGTTGTGGGAAGCCGCCACTTTTTAAAACAACAAATGATAAGAGCTAATTCTTATTTATTAGTTTATTTTCAATGCTTTATGCTACACCCTATCTATTTTAAAGAAAGAAAAAACTAACGAGGACAATGATCTTGACTGATACAAATACACCATCCCAAGGTAGTAAAATTTCCATTTCAAATGGCATTCTAAACGTGCCAGATGAACCTATTATCCCTTTTATCGAAGGTGATGGAATTGGTCCTGATGTTTGGCGAGCCGCAGTTAGAGTTTTAGACGCTGCCGTTGAAAAATCTTATGCTGGTAAACGCAAAATCCATTGGATGGAAGTTCTTGCTGGCGAAAAGGCCAACATGGAAACAGGCAGCTGGCTTCCAGAAGAAACGCTCGATGCCTGTCGAGAATATTTAGTTTCGATCAAAGGCCCACTTACAACCCCTATCGGTGGCGGAATTCGCTCACTCAACGTAGCATTACGTCAAATCTTAGACTTATATGTTTGCTTACGTCCCGTTCGCTGGTATGAAGGTGTTCCTTCTCCAGTGAAGAAACCTGAATTAATCGACATGGTTATCTTTCGTGAAAATACTGAAGATATTTATGCTGGTATCGAATTTGAAGAAGGCTCAGAAGATAACAAACGCTTCTTAGATATTATGGAAAAAGAGTTTCCAAACTATTACCAAAAAATTCGTTTCCCAGCCACATCAGGGATCGGTATTAAACCCATCTCTAAGGATGGTACTGAGCGATTGATCAGAGCTGCAATTAAGTATGCTATTGAGAATGATCGTAAGAGCTTAACCATCGTGCATAAAGGTAACATCATGAAGTTCACAGAGGGTGCTTTCCGTAACTGGGGCTACCAACTGGCTGAAACTGAATTTGCAGATCAAACGTACACATGGGATCAATGGGAGCAAACCAAAGCTGATAAAGGCGGCGATGCTGCAAATACTGAGCAAGAAGCCGCATTAGCATCAGGTAAAGTACTTGTGAAAGATGCAATAGCAGATATCACATTGCAACAAGTACTCACTCGCCCAACTGACTTTGATGTAATCGCTACAATGAACCTCAATGGTGATTACCTATCTGATGCACTCGCTGCACAGGTTGGCGGGATCGGTATAGCACCCGGAGGCAATATTAATTATGACACGGGCCATGCCATCTTCGAAGCCACACACGGCACAGCACCAAAATACGCTGGGCAAGATAAAGTCAACCCTGGTTCATTACTCCTTTCTGGTGAAATGATGCTACGTTATTTGGGTTGGACAGAGGCGGCTGACATCATTATTAAAGCAATGGATAAAACGATTGCAGATAAAACGGTTACTTATGATTTCGCACGTTTGATGGAAGGTGCAACTGAAGTCAAATGTAGTGAATTTGGTGATGCCTTAATCGCTAATTTGTAGTTACTTAAAGGGATCTCTGATTAAGTCATTCTTGATCACGATCAATATATTGGCCTTAAGTATTATATTGAAACTCAATATATCGTGAAGACTTAATCGGAGAAGCCTGTAATGTCAGATAATTATGATAATGGACACATCGTTCCAGAATGTTCACAAATTATTTACAACGGTTTTCAACGTTATAACAAAAACTTCCATCGCATCACTGATCGTGCTCATATTCGTTTCATCGAAAGAGACTGGAAAGGTCATCAACAAGATATCGCAGACCGAATAGAGCTCTATGAGAAATCTGCAAGTAGGATAGCTGAATCCGTTAGAAAATTACTTGAAGGGCATACTCAAGATCAAGAACTCTGGAGTGAAATTAGAACCTTTCTAGGAGAGCGATTAGAAAACATTCCTGACTCCGCATTTATAAAAACTTTTTTTAACTCCATCACTCGTCGCGTATTTGAATCAGTCGGTGGTACCGTTGGCTATAACCCAAACTTAGAATTTGTTTTTTCAAGTATGGATGGAAGAACTGAAAAATTAGGCTCACTCACTTTACGACGCTATCCATATTGGGGTTCATTAAAAACTTTATTTAAAAAAAACTTAGAAGAAATTAACTTCGGTGCAAAGTACTTTAATATAGATTCCAGTGTTGAAGCCATTGCCGACAAAATATCTAACTTCTGTCATAAAAATATAACTGGAAATGATGAGTTCATACGTTTTGAATTTATAGAGTCATTGTTTTATCAATCAGCAAGAGCTTATCTGGTCGGTAGAATTATAAAACGCCATTGTATCATCCCGATAGTGATTGCCTTTAAAAATACAGATGCCGGTATTACGCACGATGGTGTCTTCATGAGTGAGGAAGAAGTCAGTATCGTCTTCGGATACACACGTTCCTACTACTTTGCCGATCCAAGCTCTGTTGAGGCCGCAGTACACTTCCTGAGCTCCATTCTACCCGACAAGCCTGTAGATGAATTGTTCACTGTTCTTGGTCGAGTGAGACAAGGAAAAAACGAGCGCTACAGAACATTTGCAAAACATCTTAATACCACTGACGATAAATTTGTGCATGCCGATGGTGATAAAGGTTTGGTTATGCTCGTCTTCAACTTACCATCTTACAACCTCGTATTTAAAGTAATCAGAGATCAGTTTGGCTTTCCAAAAACAATATCTCGCCAAGGTGTGATCGACAAATATCAACTCGTTTCAAAACATGATCGAGCAGGTAGACTTATCGATACCCAAGCTTTTTTTAAAATAGAATTCCCTGCTGATCGTTTCAGTGATGAACTGATTGAAGAGCTATTAACTAAAGCTAAGAATTCCGTTGAATTGAAAGGTAATAAACTAATATTCAAACATATTTATGCAGAACGCTATGTCAGACCACTAAACCTTTATATAAAAGAAGTCAGTAAGGAAGATGCTGAATTGGCTATTTTAGATTATGGACAAGCATTAAAAGATCTAGCACAAACCAATATTTTTCCCGGTGATTTGTTACTTAAAAATTTTGGGGTTACCCACCATAAGCGTGTCGTATTCTATGATTATGATGAAGTTGCACTAATCACTGAATGTAATTTTAGGGCCATACCTGAGGCCAATAATGATAACGATGAGATGCGTGCTGGTACGTGGTATCACGTTAGTGATAACGATATTTTCCCTGAAGAGCACCTGAAGTTTTTAGCTATGAATAAAGACTTACGTTCACTCTTTATGGAGGTTCATAATGAGTTACTAACTGTCGAATATTGGAGAAATATTAAGGCTCGCCAACTCGCTGGAGAAGTGTCAGCCGTCATCCCCTATTCTCGTTCGGCCCTATGAAAAATACCTGAGGAGTAATCACCCAATGGAACATGTCGCAATACTCGGAGCCAGCAATAATCCGTCTCGCGACTCTTATAAAGCCCAAGTTCAATTAGTAGAACAAGGTCATAAAGTCTATCCTGTCTCTCTAAAAGAAAAAGAAATTTTAGGTGTAGAAGCTTATCAGTCTTTACAAGATATCGAGCAACAATTAGATACCATCACCGTGTATATAAATTCTCAATATTTTCACAAACTGCTTAATGATATTATTAACTTGAAACCACGACGAGTTATTTTCAACCCCGGCTCTGAGGCGATCAAAGAAATGAAGTTATTAACAGAAGCTGGCATCATTGTTCAAGAAGCTTGTACCTTAGTTTTACTTTCCATCAATCAGTTTGAAGAATATTAAATATAAGGAAATTCTGCTTCATTAAAAAATATCTCTATTGAGTTCAATATTTACAATCGGTTTTTTATGCTTAAATATTAGTTACCTTTTTTAATATTCCAATTATAACTTGATAGAGATTATCTAATAATTTTTTGTGTGTAACTAAAGGTAGAATATTTTGGGTAGGAAACAAGTGAGCACTGACATTAATTTCCTTTTAATTACTTTTCCAATCAAGAATTATCACCGAAAGGTAACGTTAATTAAGGTTATCTAAACCATTCAACTGCGGCTTTGATCGCTTCGCTTGCTGAACGATATTGATATCCTAGTTCTGTCTTGGCTTTATCACTAGAAAAATACATTTTCTTTCTCGACATACGCACACCATCAACCGTCACTTTGGGTTCAACTCCATTCGTGAGCCTTGTCCAAGCTTCACTTATGTAGGCAATTGGCATGACTACCGAGTGAGCTAATCTAATTTTCGGCGGTTTTTGATCGGTTAGCCTCGCAATTAAGCTTAGAATGTCTTTCAAGCTCATATCTTCCCCACCTAAGATATAACGCTCCCCTATTCGTCCTTTATCAAAAGCAAGAAGATGCCCCCTCGCTACGTCTTCCACGTGGGCTAAATTTAAACCTGTATCTACATATGCTGGAGTTCTTCCATTTACCGCATCGAGAATCATTCTACCTGTTGGTGTCGGTTTAATATCACCCGGGCCAATAGGTGTTGAAGGGTTAACAATAATAATCGGTAGGCTTTGCTCATTAATCAAGTTCCGCACAGCTTGCTCAGCAAGATATTTTGATCGTTTATAATGACCTACCATATTTTCTAAAGAAACGGGTGTTTCTTCACATGAGGGCGTTCCATCGGTATTTATGCCTAATGTTGCAACGCTACTAGTATAAATCATTCTTTCGATACCAGCTTCTGCTGCTGCTAACAAAAGAGTTCGGCTACCTTCTACATTAGTTTTATAAATTGCCTTGGGGTTTGGTACCCACAATCGATAATCTGCTGCTACATGGTACAGGTTGCGACAATTTCTAACGGCTACTTTAAGTGATGCCGGATCATTTAAATCACCTTCAAAAATTTCCACATCAAGACCTTTCAAGTTTTGACGATCACCATTCGGGCGGGCTAAAACACGAACAGACTCTCCCTTTTCTAATAACAACCGCGCAACGACCGAGCCAACAAACCCTGTTGCACCAGTAACAAGTGTGGTCATATTTTTTTATCCGTAATAGATAATAAAGCAGGTAAAACTATCAAGGTCACTAACAAGGTAAGTAGTAGCCCGATAGTCAACAATACTCCCATACTGGCGGTACCTTGATGTGGTGAAATCGCAAGATTACCGAAACTACAAGCAGTTGTCATCGCACTGATAAATACCGCTCGTGCCGTGCTTGTGTTTAATAATGAGCCATTTTCAGGCAAGGCGGTTCTGAAACGATGAAGGACATGAACGGCACTATCAACACCGATACCAAGTATTAATGGTAAAGCGATAATATTTGCGAAATTTAATTGAATACCTAGCAAGGTGCTAACGGCGCAGGTTAGCAATCCAGATAAAATTAAAGTTCCTAATATTAATAAACTATCCGACTTCTTCTCTAGAAAGATCCATAAAATAAATATGATCATAATAATAGCGAGGCTAAATGCTTGTTGAAAAGCCTCGATGACAGCCTTACTCGCCTCTAGGTTTATCACCGGTGCACCCGTTGCATTGGGAGCGATCTCACGGACATCATCGACAAAGGTTTCTAGTGCAATATTATCATCAAGATCCGCTTGCGGAAAAACTTCTACCCTGTAACGTTTCCCCGACTTCCAACGTTCATAAATATCTCGAGGTAAAGAGTCAATAGTAACCTCTTCGGCCTCTAAGCTTTTATTAAGGCTTTGCAAACGTCCCGGCAAAGATGCAATCAAATTATGCTCCAATCGCTCAAGTTGTTTTGACTCTTTATTAAGTAGTTTTTCTAAACTCTGATTTAGATTATGTTCAGGTTCCTTAAGCTTAAGAGCCTCCGAGAAATTATGAAGAGATTGTTGCCGTTCTTGATCAGAAACAGTATTTTTTTCTACCATATCTTCCAAGCTCATAACCAAGCTCAAATCTTCGATTACCGCTAACTTATTCTCTTGTGCCATCGGGATAAAACTATGCAATGTAACCACTTCATCAACCGAATCTAACCCTTGTAACCGATCAGCCAAGTTCCCTATTTCAGATTGGACAATATTGATCGATAATGGCGAACGTGAACTTTCAGCCAATAAATCTTGATATGCTTGTACAGACTCGGTCTCAGGATCCATCAAGTGAACTGGGTTATGATCAAATTCAACTTTAGGTAAAACAGTTAAGCTGAGCACCCCGAAACCACAAGCCAAGATCGTAATTAATTTAGCGTGTCGGAGCAGTTGTTGCTGGACTAAATTAGTAAACCTTGAGTGTTTGAGAGCAGTAACCTTATAGGGCAGCAATGTCAACAAAGCGGGCAATATTGTTAGGCTTAAAAATAAACTGATAAACATACCGGTACCTGAGATCAAGCCTAACTCAGCTACACCAGAATATGCTGTAGGCAAAAATGCATAAAAACCAATCGCCGTCGTAAAAGCACAAAGCAACAAAGAAGCCCCAATATGTTTACCACTAGAATTCACTGCCGTATATTGTGATAACTCAACCCTTTGCTCTCGGAAACGTAAGCAGAGGTGGATAGCAAAATCCACTCCTAGACCAATATATAGCACCATGAAAGCGATAGAAATCATATTCAGCTCACCTATGGCAAATGTCGCAAAAGCAGCTGTCCAGATTAGTCCAACGATCAGTGTCAGCAATGTGGCGAAAACCAAAGAAAAGGATCGAAGTCCGACAACTAAAATAATAACAACTGCAATCAAAGCGATCAGTCCGCCAGTTTTTGCTCCACGAGAAACACTATCTAATTCTTCATAAGACAATGCTACTCCGCCTGTTAATCGAACCTTCGCAGCATAGATTTTTTCCAGTTTCAGCTCATCAACAATGGCTCGTAATTTTTCTATTGCGGGCTCACCTGGCAACAGTTTTGAATAATCCAGCTTTGGTTGAACTGTGATCACTGCACGACGATCATCACGGTTTGTTTCTCGACCACTCATTAATTCATACCAAGACATTTGTAATGATTTATTGTCTAAGTGGGCAACAAGAGTTTGGTCTATTGAATTAAAAATACGATCAAGATCAAGCTCTTGTTCTGATGCTTCTAAAGCTTGGGTTAATGCTGAAAAAAGCCCTCTGGTATTTGGCTCTTTTTGTAACTTTGCTAAAAATGGCTGTACCTCAGCAAGATTTTCTGAAAGGTCTTCAAGCTCATCAATATCGAGGTAGAGTAAACTATTTTTCCTGAAAAAATCTGAATTTTTTATTTGAAAAATGCTTGAAAAAATCTCATTCTCTTGTCGCAATTTTTTTGAAAGTGCAATGCTTGCATCCTGAGTTTGATCCGGTGACGGCGACTCAATGACAATAGCGATATTATCTGAAAACTGAGGAAAGGCTCTCTTATATTCAATATCATTTTTCCGCCAATCCAGTTCATTAGATAGCATATCAGCGGTATCGGTATTAATACCAAGATTTCCTTTGATATATATGACATTGTAGGCAGTACATAACAACGCAAAAATTAAAAATAACCAAGCATGTTTTTGTACAACATGTAGCCATTTACCTAATAAATTTTCGACATTCTTTGTAGCGTTCGATAACATATTTTTCGATACCAATAAAAAAGGCCTGTCGTTTACCGACAAGCCTCTATATTGTAACCGAATCTCGTGTTAGTTAGATGGATCTAAGACAGGTTGACTAAGTTGAATTAATTCGCCGCTTGCCAACGTCCATTGTATTGACGGCAAGCTGTTCCATAAACAGTTTCTCGACGTCCATCTATCGTCGCATTGGTGCGGTATTCACGACAAGGGCCTGATGCTGTTTCGTATGTTTGAGTCGGTGTAACTGCATACTGAACACCACTATCTGGATTTTGCCAGCTTGAAGTCGTGCCTGTACGAGTACTTTCCAATGTACGATTAGTTTTCATAAGATCTAACCCGTCCATACTAGCACCGACTGAACCGCCTATCATCGCACCAGCTAAGGTTCCTGCGGCTGTTGCGATTAGCTTGCCTTTACCATCACCGATAGTACTACCTAATAGACCGCCCAGTGCTGCGCCTGTGCCGGTTCCTATTTGTTGTTTGTTACAGCCGCCCAGAAAAACAAGACTAGAGACTAACGCTAAAGTAATAAATTTTTTCATGAGATTGTCCTCACATATTGTGTTTGAGAATAATATTTTCACCTTTAAATTCTGGTGAAAATTCTCGCACTCAGTGCCTGAATGTATCCTTAATATCGCTATGTGAGACATCCAGAGTGTCGACCAGTTTCGGATTTTTTTAGTGATAGTTATGTTCTAACCTTTAAAGCACTATCTAAAATTCTTACTCAATAATCAGAACGTCTTCGTCTAAGCTAGCACTCTCTTCATCATCAAAAAAATCTTCAAACTCTTCAACAGGAGGGTTGCCATCGTAAATTAGAGACGTTCGGTGCTGCCGATAAGCTTCACGTGTGAAGGCATAAGGGTCCAGCGCAGCAGCATCACGGAAATTCGAGGCATCCAATAAATTAGCACGCGTGTTAATCACGTTAACAGCAGTGATTGGAGCAGCAATAGCCGCAGCAAAATAAGTTAGTGGGTTTAAAAGCGTACTCGTAACAATATCAGGCACATCACGTGTAGAGCTTGGTCCTAATAATGGTAAGTTTAAATAAGCGCCCTCACCCACCCCCCAAGTTCCAAGTGTTTGACCAAGGTCTTCATCATGTCTAGGAAGTGTTCCATGTCCAGCTGGATCGAATATTCCGCCAATTCCTACGGTACTATTAATGACAAAACGAGCAGTATCATCTAAACCTTGAGCAAACTTCCCTTGTAAAACATCATTCAAAATGACATTTAAATAGGCAAGGTTACTGAAAAAATTTGTAACGCCTTTCCTGACTGGCTTAGGTGTAATAGCTACATAGCCTTTAGCAATCGGCTGCAGAATATGTTTATCTAAACCATCATTAAAACCATAGATAGGCCGGTTAAGCCCTTCCAAAGGATCTGTTTCTTCTCTAACCCCACCTGTCTGACACCCTGTAAGCAAAAGAAACGTGCTCAATAAGATGAAATAGGATAGTACTCTCGATATTTTTGTTTCCATGAAAAGCCTCTAACTCCTGCTCAATATATTTGCCAAAATCATTATGGTTTTATGCCCAGTTTACGTACCTTCTCAAGCAATTTTTTTACCAAACCATCGAAGCCTTCCGTTTTCATTATTGTGGCATAGTCTGACTTTTTTAGAGAAAGATCACTAACGCCATCTGTTATGACGTTGATTATAAGCCACTTATCTTCTACTGAGTGCAAAATGTAGTTAAATGATACAAGTCGGTCTTCTGTAACAAATTGCGTTTTCAATACAACTCTTCCTCTCGTCATCATCTCATCATTTAAGTATTCAAAAGACTGCCTAGAAAATCTCTTAAACTGTGATGTATAAGTAGCTATGCTCAATTTAGAAAAAACATCAATAAATTGTGATCTTTGTGCGTTATCAAGCTTTTTCCAATGTCGACCCAAAACAATTCTTGTAATGGTCTTAAAATCAAAACTGGCTAGAACTACTGGTTCTAAGTTGTTGTACCTTGCTTGATAATTAAGACTACCGCCTTCTTTCATTGACTGAAGCAAACTTTGGTGCAACTTAGCAACCACCTTCTCAGGAGTCGTATCGTTAGCAAAATTCAGCGAAGAATTTAACATTAAAAGTAAAACAGCGATCAGTTTCATGCCAAATAGTTTAGTCATGTATTTTGTCTCTGTAGATATCAAGCTATGCTTTATCATCACGTAAAAACTTAAATACTTCCTAGCCAATCATGAGTAAAAACGTCTTTTCCAGTTGGATCGTTCACCGCCATAATAACGATAAGCGGATATTATCGACATTAACAGGTATAAAGCTCCTGCTATGGGTAAGCCTAGTACCCAAAAAAGGACTCAGATTATAGTACAAAATCACCCGTAAATAGATAACAAACATAATAAATAATGTGCTTTCCTTTATAAAAAGGGAAAGCAGCAACCCAACTTAAAGTTTCCATGTAAGCAAGAATCATTTAGAGCCGTACAAAATAACAACAACGGGACTGAATAATGGAGCTGTGTAAATGTCCTTCGTGCCACCATATTTCAAGAATCACTTAAGCTATCATAGGGTTTCAAGCTAATTGCAGTGTGTGTTAAAGCAAGCCAGATGATCTTACTTTGTTCTCGAAACTTTCTAGCCAAAGTACAATCATCGATTCAGACTGATTTCAATGCCGTAAACCCATCAATCTGATCTGTAGATTGATCAGCGATTAAATTTATATAACGTTTTGGAATTTTCACGATCTAGAGAAGACAACATTTGTTTAACAACATGGGCTTCACTTCTTGCAAGAATAATCGTTAACAGCTCAGCTTGTCGCAAATTAGCGACAGAATCATAAGGTCCTGCATCAAAGCTTTCTTTCACACCCCACATGGTGACCAAACAACTCGAAAAGTGACAAGCCATAAAACCAGACTTGCCAACAGCAGAGCTCAGCAGTTAAGCAACTCGCTGCTCATCCTTCTTCTCTGCAACAATCTTCACCTGAGGTTGTTGCAGGATTGGTTCCTCATACTGCATAGGTAGCTCAGGGGCCATTGGGCCATCCGTACGAGGTCCTTTCAAAAATACTTTCAAAGCCTTTAACGGGCTACTAAACGTGTCATTAACCGCTGTCGGTTCATACCCACAATGAACCATGCAATCAGCACATTTAGGATTTTTACCCGTACCATACTTCTCCCAACTAGTGTCCTCGATCAATTCTTTAAAACTGTCCGCATAACCATCATCAACCAGTAAATAACAAGGCTTTTGCCACCCGAATATATTTCGAGTTGGATTACCCCAAGGAGTGCATTCGTAGGTTTGGTTCCCCGCGAGAAAATCCAAATACAATGAAGATTGGTTAAAACGCCATTTACGACCTTTCGCCAGTTTAAATAAACGTCTGAACAACTCTTTACTACCCTTGCGCTTCAAAAATACATCCTGTTGAGGAGCATGCTGATAGCTATATCCAGGTGAGATCGTGACACCTTCAACACCAAGTGTCATCATCGTGTCCATGAACTCGCCAACCTCTTCAGCCGTCTCATTTTGGAATAATGTGCAATTCACTGTGACACGGAAACCTTTGCTGACAGCTTCTTTGATGATGTAGACGACCTTTTTATAAACGCCATCACGGCACACCGAATGATCATGCCTTTTCTCATTGCCATCTAAATGTATCGAAAGCGTTAAATAAGGTGATGGCGAGTAATCTTTGATGTTTTTTTCCAACAATAAAGCATTGGTACAAAGATAAATAAATTTTTTCTTGTCGATTAAAGCTTGAACGATTTTCGGCATTTCTTTATGAATTAATGGCTCGCCACCTGCGATAGAAACCATTGGAGCACCACATTCATCAACAGCAGCAATACAATCTTCATAGCTCAGTCGCTTACTAAGGATATCATCAGAGTAGTCGATTTTACCGCAACCAGAACAAGCTAAATTACATTGGAATAAGGGTTCAAGCATTAAGACAAGAGGGTACCGCTCAACACGCTTCAACTTTTGGGTCATCAAGTAACGCGCTACTCTATACTGTTGGATCAAAGGTACGGCCATGTTAGTGTGAAGTTCCTCTATTATTCGTGATTGGGTAAAACAGCTCCCATCTGTCTAGCACATTATATAGTATTTAGTTCCTTAGCCAACCGCATGAACAATCCTCCTTGCATCCTGACTAAGCTCTCTCCATAATTGCCGTATTTACGAACAATGAAACCACGCCAATGGATAGTACTCGCCGTTTCCCACTTCTTTCAAAGATAGACTCGCCTGAGGATCTACGTCAGCTAACAGAGTCTGAACTGCTTAAAGTGGCCAAAGAATTACGTGATTTTTTGGTTGATGTGGCAAGTCAGAGTGGAGGCCATTTTGCAGCCGGCATGGGTACGGTCGAGTTAACCATTGCATTACATTATATTTTCAATACCCCGGAAGATCGTCTCGTCTGGGATGTTGGTCATCAAGCTTATCCACATAAAGTGCTCACTGGACGTCGTGATCGCATGACAACTATTCGTCAAAAAGATGGAATCACACCTTTTCCTAAACGTTCAGAAAGCCCTTACGACGCATTTGGTGTTGGTCACTCAAGCACCTCGATCAGCGCCGCTCTAGGCATGCAGATTGCAGCCGATCATGCGGGTATTGACAGAAAATGTGTCGCTATCATCGGCGATGGAGGTATGACCGCAGGTTTACCATTCGAAGCACTAAATCATGCTGGTGATGTTGGCTCAAACCTACTCGTTATCCTTAATGATAACAACATGGCCATTTCACCAAACGTTGGCGCACTGTCTAATCATTTTGCGCAAGTATTATCAGGGAAAATCTATTCCTCCGTTCGCGAAGGTGGTAAAAAAGTACTTTCCAACTTGCCTTCTGTAAAAGAACTAGCCCATAAACTTGAAGAGCATGCGAAAGGACTCATTGTGCCTGGCACCCTGTTTGAAGAGCTAGGATTTAACTATATAGGCCCTATTGATGGCCATGATCTGCCTGTCTTAATGACAACCTTACGTAATATCAAAAAGCTTAAAGGCCCACAGCTGCTTCATATCGTCACCAAAAAAGGCAAAGGTTATGAGCGAGCAGAAAAGGATCCCGTTAAATACCATGGCGTAGCCCCTTTTGATCCCGACAAAGGTATTTTACCATCCGATCAACCTGCTCCCGTGACCTATACGAGCGTCTTTAGTGATTGGGTTTGTGATATGGCTGCGATAGATGATCGACTCGTCGCAATTACGCCAGCAATGCGTGAAGGCTCTGGCTTAATTCGCTTCGAACAAGAATATCCACAACGCTATTTCGATGTAGGAATCGCCGAACAACATGCCGTAAACATGGCGGCAGGAATGGCCTGTGATGGCATCAAACCTGTCGTTGCAATCTACTCTACATTTCTCCAACGCGGGTATGATCAGCTACTGCACGATGTTGCATTACAGAACTTACCCGTGTTGTTTGCTATAGACAGAGCTGGCTTTGTCGGTGCAGATGGACCAACACATCATGGCCTTTACGATTACTCTTTCATGCGTTGTTTACCCAACATGGTGATTATGGCTCCTTCGGATGAAAATGAATGTCGACAAATGCTATATACCGGCATGCAGCTCGATCAACCCTCTTCCGTCAGATACCCTCGCGGTGGCGGTCCAGGCGTTAAGGTTCAACAAAAAATGATCGCATTAACTGTTGGGAAAGCAGAAATCAAACGACAAGGTAAGAACAAAAAGCTGGCCTTACTTGCATTTGGTTCCATGGTCTCACCCTCTATGGAAGTTGCTGAGCAACTCGATGCAACCGTCGTTAACATGCGTTTTGTGAAACCTTTGGATACTGAACTAATTACTCAATTTGCTAAAGAGTATGAGAATTTAGTGACTCTTGAAGAAAATGTCATAGAAGGTGGAGCAGGCTCAGCTGTTTCGGAAGCCATCTCAGCAGCAGGGCTTACAACAAATATTCTTCATTTAGGAATTCCAGACCGACTTATTCAGCACGGTTCACAAACTGACAACTTAGAAGATAGTGGCTTGAGTACCAAACAAATAGTTGCAACTGTCCAAACCTATATCGACAAAGAGACTCAGCAACATACCTAGGGGGATAAAGGTTGCTGCCGCTTAAACATTAATCAAGCTAGGCTATAATCAGAATCACCTACTGCTAAATTCACCTTAATTTATAAATTAGCCTCAAAATATTTAAATACAACATACCGATAAACTTGCTACTTGCCGCTCAAGTTAGCAGTACTTCCTTCAAAAATCGCACTTTTATACGTGTAACTACGTGAAACCTGTCTCCTGCAGGAGACGATTTTTATAAAAAAATAGCCCGACTTCCTTCCATAAGACTCTATCCCATTGTTTTTACAGAACTTATTATTATGGCACGAATACTGCTATTAAAATAAGTATATTCTGTCTATTACACCCATTCTTAAATGTGTATTTAGAACCATGGCAAATTATAGAAGTTAAGGTAAGGAGATACATAATGAAAAAATCTAAAACGCTTATACTCTCAACAGTATTCGCAGTGGGCGCAGCCTTTAGTAGCGTTTCATCAGCAGAGTCCGTAGATATTAATGCTCATGCAGCAATATGGAGTACCGCGGCAGCAGGTATCTCAGGCGACCTAGTATCTTCAATTGTTGCAAACCAATCAATAGGTAGTAGTTCAGCCTCTCCATTTTCCGTTCCGCCTGCATTCTGGTTGTTAGGCACAGCAATGATCTTTCTTTTAAGAAAGCCTCACAATAGCTAAGAACATCTCACAGATTGATATAAAAAAGCCTCATAAATTGGGGATTTTTTATATCTTAAAATTAATACTACGCCATTCATCGACTCTTAAAAAGCCTAAAAAAGCAATTATCTCCACCCTAGCTCGAGCTAGATAAAATGTTTCATACTGGTGAGCTAAGTGTATAAATGCCATAATATTTTCAAGAACATTCTAAACCAAAAAACTATAAATCTTGCAAAATAAACCCTTTAATTTGTAGAAAATCCTCTAGCCCCTGCCTCCTTCCTAGGTTGTGTAAGAGGCTCAACAAGAGATTCTTTCCAACTACCTTTCAAGGTATATTGGCTTGCGAGTACTTTATCAATAGTCTCAGGGATAATGGGCACAATCTTTTCTGCTATTAACAAAGCCGCGCCAACCCCAGCACCCACAGGCCCAAAAAGCACACTAGCTACTGGTAAACTATCAGAAACAGCAGGTGTCACTGTAATGACTTGATCATAGTCTTGCTCTACAAGCCCGACGCGCCCAACAATGTCTATATTGGCAGAAGGACCAAGCATATTTAAATTATTTGTGTATGCGTTTCCTCGATCAATTTCAAAATCACCTGAAATTTCATCGAAACTAAACCCCTCTTCAAATAGATCATTAAAGTCGAGTGATAACCGCCTCCCAAGTGACTGAATATTAAGCAAACCAAAAACTTTACCCACTCTATTTTTAACCTCAACTAAACGGCCATTCTCCACTTTCAGAGCCAAGCTTCCTTTTAACTTAGCCAGCTGAAACTCTGTAGGAGAGCTGTTCCACTTTGCATTAATATCAATATCAGTTTTTCCTTCTGCAATACCACTAGAACCAAAACCAAACTGCTCTAACAGTGCTCCTAAAGACTCACCTTTTGCCTGCACTCTGAATTTAGAAGATTGTTGTTTATTTTTAAAAAGCCACTTTCCAACAATATCAACAGAAACATCCGCCGATGACAGCACTATTTTTTCAATGCTAGCACCCATCGCTACCGGCTTTACATGCATTTGCAAAGATCCTAATTTTAGCTCGTTATATTGAAACCTTTGACTTGATAAAAAAATCTCTGGCAGATCATTAGGATCAATACTGGCAACATTCGACTTTCCTTTTGATGATACTAAAGTCAACCGTTCAAAATCTGCTTTAATAGCCTGTTCGGCCAGCTGGTAAGGAACACTAATCATTCCGTGAGCAGTATCATTTTCAACTTGTAATTCCCAAGAGTTTATACTCGATATCCCTAGAATATGATTGTTCTTGAAGGTTCGGTCTGCTGTTAATAACTGCCCTATAGAAAGATTAAATGAAAGAAGATCCTTCGTTGGTTTAGTTGAAACTGCTTTCCCAAAATAACGATTAATAAAATTTGACCAAGCAGAAATATCTAAGTCAGATAATTTACCGCCTGCCTGCACAAGATAATTATCTTTATCGAAAGACATTGGTTTACCTGCACCAAAGTGTAAATCAACTTTTTTTAGGGTTGTTGTTGCCTTAACAGAACTTAATTTGATATTTCCTTTGATAACATCAGCATATTCGAAAGTAATTTGCCTGTTTGGTTTTTTAGATAGGGTTGTCGAAATTTTTAACTGCAGTGAATCGCTTTTTACTTTTCCTAACGGCGAAGGAGCTAAAATATTCATTCCTTTCAAGTTAGAAGTAATGACTAGGCCAGTATCTTCATCAGGCGAGCCTATATTAGTAGGCAAAGATAAACTAGCTTGCCAGGTAGTTGTACCACTAATGGATTTCAGCACTTGAAGCTGTTCATGCTTCATACCAATTTGAACCATTCTATTGGTTATATATTGTCTATCTGCTAAACCCGTCAACCGAACATCTGATCGTGTACTGCCCTTACTTCTATCGACATCCAAGTTAATCGTTATTGCACTTTCATAAAGACGCGCTTTTAAAGCCTTAGCGAACCATCGATTTTTCGTAAAAATAAAATCACCGTTAAGTGACTTAATTTTTATTCCTAAAGTATCAAGAGATAATGCATTTTTTTGTAAATGAACTTTGCCTTTTACTTTTATTTCTCTCCCTTTAGAAAGAGGTATTTCCAGGTGTAAATCTAAATTTAGAGGACCTGTTATCTTTATATTTTTTAACTGTTTTCCAATAGATGCCTTTAACGGACTGTTATTGATGAATTTTATCCCATCTTTAACTTGCCCCTTTGCATTACCATTGATCAGTAAACGGGGCTTTTCAGTTTTTAACTCTGGGAGTTCAACTGTTGTATTTTTCACGGGCGTGTCATCGATCACAGAGTAAGGTGCAGTGATAAACATGTTTTTTTCAGTAAACACAACTTCGGCAGTAATCTGTTCTATCCTAGGCCAACCTTTGAAGTAGTCCAAAACACCATTTTCTACATTAAGTCTAACCTCAAAAAAACCTTGTTTATCCTCGAAAGGAAATTGATCTAGCGCTCCACGAAAAATAACATGACCTCCCGTTAACTGCCCATTAACAATAGCCTTATCTAACCATTCGGTTATTTTGGGTTTAAGCAAGTTAGAGGGAATCATCTTTACGATCGGCTCTACATTGCCACGAAAAAAAGTTCCTCTCAGGTCAAGCTCTGGTGAACTTACCAAGTCTTTTTTAATACTACCCGTCAGTTGAAATTTTAAATCCGGATCTAATAAAGTAATTTGAGGAATGATCATCAACCAACCTTGCTCACTATTTTTCCACTCAAGATCTCCCGATAACTGTTGTAGATGCAATGGTTCCTCTAACTCACCTGAATGAGTCTGGCGTTGTAAAATAAGATCATGACTAGTTAAATTCAAAGTGACTATGTCACCACTACTCAGGAAACTTCCTGAAAGATTTTTTACTCCTGGAATCTTCTTATAAGGATCTAACTTCAGATCAACAAACTCGCCTTTTATGACCATCGGAGAAGATGGGTTCTTCTGATTATATTGTATTTTTAAATTTACTAACTCACCTTTCGGTTGAAAATAGTTTAACTCTTTTCGTCGTGATTCAGGAATCACAGAGATTAAATCTTCTATACGAAGCTGATTCAATTCAATCTCAAATTCTGGGCTTTCCTCTGAAAAATCACTAGGTATTTTTGCTTTAAGAACAAACGCTTGCCACTGTCTCTCTAGTGCTGCTACGGAGATGTTTGGTAAAACTAGGATCCAACCATTTGTGTTAGATTTTTCTAGTTGAAAAGTACTACTTACAGCATAAATCGAGTCAGAATTTTTTAACGAAAAGTGCCCTTTTAGATCTGATATTTGTGCATTCTTTAAAGTGATCTGAGTCGTAGAGTTTAATCGGGCATTATTTAAAGCAATGTTTTCCTTTTGCAAAATCGACGCTAAGGTCTCAAGCTTATCTACAGGAATAAGGTTGACCACATCCAGCTCTTCAGTACTGAACAACATCTTTGCATTCCACTCTGCACTCAAAGGGTCTCCCAAGACATCGATCACAAAATCAACAGATCCTTTACCTCCATCCAAACGTGCTGAGCCGGATAAATCATGTTTATTTTTTAACGGCTTGTTCTTTAGTTGCAGTTCAACGGCTGTCAAACTGAGAGGATTCGGCTGCTCTATTTTTTCATGCCAAATGATGTTGGAATTCTTAACTTGTAAGTGTGGCTGCTCTAATAACCATTGAGTTAACCCATCATTATTTGTAGTAGGTTGCTCAGTTAATTCAAGTAGTGAAATCGTGCCATTCTTTTTATGTAAAAGCTCTACATTCAAACCAGATAGTTCAAGATGCGCGATAGTGACTTTCCAATCAATAAGCGAGCGATAAAGGTCAACACTCAACATAGCCTGATCAAAATGAGTCAGTGTTTTATGACTGTTTCGATCGAGAACCTTGATCGTTGATAATTTTAACTGTGGAATAACCCCACGCCATTCTATCGTGAGCTTACCAACCTCCACAGGAAGCCCTGTTGTTGTTTGCACCCATTCAAGAATACGCGGGCGGAGATCATCAATTTTTGAACTTGTAAGTCCGATCAGACTGATCAATAACGCCGAAGTGACAATGACAGAAACTAGCGCGTACCAGCTGATATGGATCACTGCCCGCGAGACACGTTTGTGCATTAATTAATAACATCCTTTGTATAGAGAAATTCTAATCGGTTCAGAAATTGATCAAATGTCCCAGTAAGTTTAATAAATTACAATAACACGACGTCATATTGTTCAGGCACGTACATCGGTTCAGCCTGAAATGTGATCGGTATTTTGATAAAAGCTTCCAATTCTGCAACCTCGTCAGAATCAGTATCGAGTAGGCGATCAACCACATCTTGCGTTGCGACCACTAATAATTTCCGTGCTTCAAACTGCCTTGCTTCACGCAAGATCTCTCGAAAAATCTCATAACAGATCGTTTCAACAGTTTTAATTGAACCACTACCTTTACAAATTGGACATGGTTCACACAATATGTGTTCCAAACTTTCCCGCGTTCTTTTTCGCGTGATCTGAACAAGCCCTAAAGATGTAATCTCACTAATACCAACCTTTGAGTGATCGTGAGATAAGCTTTTTTCTAACGCGCGTAACACTTGTCGTTGGTGATCAACATTACTCATATCGATGAAATCAACAATAATTATTCCACCAAGATTACGTAACCGTAATTGCCGAGAAAGCGCCTGTGAAGCTTCTAAATTAGTCTTAAAGATAGTCTCTTCTAGATTACGATTACCGACAAAAGTTCCCGTATTTACATCGATCGTCGTCATTGCTTCTGTTTGATCGATGACTAAATGTCCTCCCGACTTAAGCGACACCTTACGTTCTAAAGCTTTCTGAATTTCATCCTCAGCAGCATATAAATCCAAGATTGGGTGCTCGCCAAGATAATGTCTCAGTTTGGGGATCAAGCCAGGAATAAATTCTTTGGTAAATGCAACTACATTGTCGTAGGTTTCTTTGGAATCAATACGGATCTTCTCAACACAATTTTCATCCAAAGAACGAAACATTCGTAATAGCATAGGAAGATCTTTATGAATGACACAAGGTGCTTTTGCTTTCTTAGCTTTGGCAGAAATTGAGCGCCATAGATGCTTCAAAAACTTCATGTCAGTCATTAGTTCTTGATCAGAAATACCCTCTCCTGCTGTTCGCAGAATAAACCCATAAGTTTGAGTGCCTTGGTTTTTCTCTTCAGAAGTAGCAGATTCTTCAATTGACTGCTTACAAGACATAATGAGGTTTTTCAGACGCTCTCTTTCCGCACTATTCTCAATGCGCTGTGAAATGCCGACAGTATCTTCACCAGGCATCATAACCAAAAATCGAGAGGGTATACTGAGGTGGGTAGTAAGCCGAGCGCCTTTGCTCCCCAAAGGATCTTTAGTTACTTGAACTAAAACCTCTTGGCCTTCTTTTAAGAGTTGTTCGATCGTTCTCTCTGTTGGAGCACTTTCATCATCCGTTTTATTGTTTCCATTTTTATTACTGACAATATCGAAAAGATGCAAAAATGCTGTTCTTTCTATACCTATATCAATAAAGGCTGCCTGCATACCCGGTAATACGCGAGACACGGTGCCAAGATAAATGTTTCCAACGAGTCCCCTTTTGGAGGTTCTTTCTACAATAAATTCTTGTAATACGCCATTTTCAACGACTGCAACACGTGTCTCCTGTGGAGTCCTATTTACTAGAATTTCTTCGCTCATGAGTATAGTTTCGCCTATCTATAATGAAAGTTCGTAACAACAAAGTGTTTTTGGTTAAACTCAAATCAATAGCTTTAATCAAAATCTATGAAGGATTAAATGATCAAACTGACATTCTATATGATAGTTTGACTAAATAAGCTAAATCACTCGATAATTTACGAATTTAAGCAATTCTTAGTGAGTAAAATTAGATAAATACATCTCATCTGTTGAAATTTCATCCAAACTTGGATTTCAGGTGTATATTATCTGTGCGTAAATCAATTAAAGATAGGCAGTGCATATTATGGATCGCGATAAATATTTTTTTAACGCATGTCGGAAAATTCTGCCCAATCAGGGCTCTGTCATCACCAACGAAGAGTCAATGCGTCCTTATGAATGTGATGGTCTGTTTGCTGATCGCACACTACCAAAAATCGTTTTACTGCCCGAAAATGCCGATCAAGTGCAAGCTTTGTTACGTGTTTGTTTCGAGCATAAAGTCCCCGTCGTTGCGCGTGGAGCAGGTACCGGCTTGTCAGGTGGAGCTAGACCTAATGCCGATGCCGCCTTGTTAAGCTTGGCCAAATTTACTCGCGTTCTTGGAATCGATCCGATCAATCGCACAGCAAAGGTCCAGTCTGGTGTCAGAAACATCGTTATCTCACAAGAAGCGGCAGAATATGGTTTATTCTATGCTCCCGATCCATCGTCGCAGATAGCTTGTACCATAGGTGGTAACGTTGCCGAAAATTCAGGTGGCGTGCATTGCCTTAAGTACGGCCTAACAGTACACAATATTTTATCGGTCACTATGCTGACGATAGAGGGCGAATATTTAGAAATCGGTAACGAATGTCTGGATTCACCTGGCTTCGATCTCTTGGCGCTGACGACCGGTTCTGAAGGCCTTCTAGGTATTATTCTTGATGTCACAGTTAAGCTATTACCGGTTCCAGAGTTCATGCAAGTCATCATGTCATCTTTTGACGACATCGAAAATGCGGGTGCTGCTGTCGCAGCAGTTATCGCAAAAGGCATTATTCCAGCGGGCCTAGAAATGATGGATAAACTAACGATCAAAGCCGCTGAAGACTTCATTCATGCAGGCTATCCTGTCGATGCAGAAGCGACTCTTCTATGCGAGCTAGATGGAACCGCAGAAGAAGTTGCAGCACAGATAGAAAGAGTGACAGCGATCATGAACGAAAATGGGGCTATTGAATCACGCGTTGCAAAAGATGATGCTGAGCGCGAAATGTTTTGGGCCGGACGCAAAGCCGCTTTTCCAGCCGTGGGCCGTTTAGCACCCGATTATTATTGTGTCGATGGCACCATTCCGAGAAAACACTTAGCTTCAGTACTCCAACGAATTAATGAGATAGCGACTGAGCATGGTTTGATGGTTGCAAATGTTTTCCATGCTGGTGATGGCAACCTACACCCTCTCATTCTCTATGACGCAAACAAACCGGGGGATCTCGAACACGCTGAAGCCGTTGGTATAGAAATATTAGAACATTGTGTTGAAGTCGGTGGAACCATCACTGGAGAACACGGTGTGGGAACTGAAAAATTAAAACCAATGTGCATGCAGTTTACGGCACCCGAACTTAAACAATTTCATGCGATCAAGGCCGCCTTTGATGAGGAGGGCTTGTTGAATCCTGGTAAAGCAGTTCCAACCTTGCAACGCTGTGCTGAATTAGGAGCCATGCATGTTCATCATGGTGAGGTTCCTTTCCCCCAGCTGGAAAGGTTTTAATGTCGAGTTCTTTAAATAAGAAAATAAAAAACATAATTGAGACGGTTGACTCTATTCTCGTTATCGGTGATGAAATTGATCTCCAACAGAATAATAAAAACAGTACTCACCTCCACGTAACTTCAAGTGAAGCTTTTCATATTGATGGCCAATATGATCTGGTGCTATTCAATAATATTTTGTCTAAAATAAATGACGAAAAAGCAAAACAACTAATCGCGCTAATGCGTGATCAACACAGCAAACAATTACTCATGCTCCAATCAGAAACATCAAACTGGAAAACCAGTGATTTTGTTCAAATGGGTATGCGTCAAATTGTAAAGTTTGACTCTGTGACCAAGACGCCAGACATCTGGTACTTTTCTCTACAAACTTATAAACAAGTTCCTGCCTGGTTAAATAATCGTTTTTGGGCTAATCCAGAGTTATTTGACAAATACCGATGGTGATTTTCACCTACCAAGCTAGTTTCCATTAGAGAGATATCACAACTAGAACAGGCGAACTATTCTTAATCTGTAATTTTAGTTAGACGGCACTTTACAGTGCTTCAAACTCAAAATTTTTATAAAGGAAAATTCCACTTCGAAATGCATCATTAGAATTGGTAGACCCACATTTTAAGTGCAACTTTCAACTTGTATTCACCATGAGCTCAGTTTTAGTAATCTAATCTATTGGAGCTAGAACCCAGAAATTATTTCATGAGGGAAGATAAACATTAATTACATATTTTTCTTCCCCCAGGATTTCATGCTTTCTATAATGGGTAAAATTGATCTACCCTTAGAGGTAATTGAGTACTCAACGCGTGGTGGAATTTCCGCATAGATTTTTCTATCCAAAATACCGTCTTTTTCAAGTTCACGAAGCTGGGTCGTCAGCATTTGTTTACTAATGCCCTGGATACCTCGTTGGAGTATTCCAAACCTGTTCACACCGGTTGAAATCAGATAAACAATGACTGTTTTCCATTTACCACCAATGATGCTCATACAATAACTGACGGGGCATTTAACTTGATTCATAAATTTATAATTTCCCATAACTTATTGATTATATTAAAAGGTCTTAAAATTAAGACTATACAACTAAAACATTACTACTTGTTTATTTTAGACTTGAAAGCGTAATATACACAAGTCAAATTTTTCTATAAAAAATAAGAGGATGTATCAATGCAAGCATATCAAGTTTTTTCCGCAAAAGGTTTTGAGGATATACGAAAGATAGAAATCCCCCAGCCACAATTAGCTTCAGATGAAATATTAGTTCAGATGAGGGCTTGTTCCCTTAATTATCGAGATTTATTGATACCACAAGGTGGTTATCTCCGAAATGACAATAGGCCTATTATTCCATTGTCTGACGGTGCAGGGAAGATCGTTAAGGTTGGAGGCTCAGTTAAAAGCTTTAAAATAGGTGACCGGGTTGTCGGTAATTTTTTTCAAGATTGGGTAGAAGGCTTAGTCGATGAGAAGGGATTACAGACCGCATTAGGTGGAGGAATAAATGGCACTCTGGCTGAATGTTTTGTTTTAAAAGCGCAAGGTGCTGTTCGTATTCCAGATCAATTATCTTATGAAGAAGCGGCTACTTTGCCCTGCGCTGCGGTTACAGCATGGCACGGTTTGGTGCCACTAGGGAACATTCAAAAAGGAGAGACTATTTTAACACAAGGTACGGGAGGGGTTTCAATTTTTGGTTTGCAATTGGCCAAAGCATTAGGGGCGAATGTCATAATTACTTCTTCCAGTGATGAAAAGTTACAGTTAGCAAAAAAACTGGGGGCGGATCACACAATTAATTATGTTAAAACGCCTAATTGGGATCAGGAGGTGCTTAAAATTACCGATGGTAAAGGAGTTGATCTTTTACTTGAACTAGGTGGTGAAAAAACTTTCGAAAAATCAATCAATGCAACCAAGGTAAATGGTTCAATATCAATAATCGGAATTCTTTCAGGTTTTGATATTCCTATCAATCTAACGGCTGCTTTAAATGTCCTTCGCCTCAACGGAGTTCATGTTGGCAGTGTAGAAATGTTTAATGCCATGAATCAGGTTATTGTAGAGAATAATATTAAACCTGTTATAGATAAAGTTTTTGATTTTAATGACGTACTCGATGCTTATCGATACCTTGAAGCGGCTGAGCATTTCGGCAAGATCGTTATTAGCAAAGAGCCTTAATATAACCGTCTTGCTTTATCACTTGATGTTCCGATGTAGTATCGTCGAGTCGTGATTGATGAGTCAGTTGATGACGAGCTTCGAAAAATTAGAGGTAGCTCACAGTGTCTCTATATTGTTCTGTTTTGGAGCTAGTAGAGGGTGTGATAGCGCGGCTTCGACGGTGAGCAGGACCTCTTCTGTGATTAGTGGGGGCCTCTTTGTGAGTGGGAAAAGGTGTTTTTTTGAACCGTATAAATCCTATCAAAAAGGAAGTATTGAGAATGGCAATAGGCTAAACTTCAAAAAAAACACAAATAGATAACTATGATCAAAAAGAAATTGACCTTATCGTCAAAAATATCAATCATAAACCTATGAAGTGTTTGGGTTTTAAATCACCTAACGAGGTGTTCTTCGAAGCCTTTAGTTTCAATCCTATTTAAAACTAAGTTGCAATTTAATATTGAATCTACCAATTCTAATGGTGCACTTCGAAGTGGAATTCGCCAAACAAAAAAACTCGACTAGCATGCATTAACTTCTAGCCGAGTTTTAATATTTAGTACTTTATTTTTTAAAAAATTACTTTTTCACAAACAGATCAGTAATCGTTCCATCAATCATCTCAGCTGCAAAACCTAATGTTTCTGATAACGTCGGATGAGCATGTACCGATAAACCAATATCTTCGGCATCCGCGCCCATTTCTAGGGCTAACACAGCTTCCGCGATCAACTCCCCCGCGTTCGTGCCCACAATGCCTGCCCCAATTACACGTCCCGTCTTCTTGTCGCAGAGTAATTTCGTCAAGCCTTCATTACGACCAATACTCAGCGAACGGCCACTAGCGGCCCAAGGAAAAGCACCTTTCTCATACTCGACACCTTCTGCCTTAGCCTCCGTTTCCGTTATCCCCATCCATGCAATTTCCGGATCGGTATAGGCCACCGAGGGGATCGTCATCGCATCGAACGCGCTCTTCAAACCACTAATAACTTCCGCCGCCACCTTGCCTTCATGCACGGCTTTGTGTGCCAGCATTGGGTTACCAACGATGTCGCCTATCGCAAAAATATTCGGAACATTGGTACGTTGTTGTTTATCAACATGAATAAAACCACGCTCATCGACACTAACCCCCGCCGCTTCTGCGTTGATCAATTTACCGTTTGGTTGACGCCCAACCGCCACTAAGACGCGGTCGAATACCTCGCTATCTGGTGCATCTTTGCCTTCAAATGAAACCTTCAAACCTTTCTTCTGAGCGTCTATCGCCGTAACACGCGTCGATACGTAGATATTGTCATACTGCTTCTTGATGCGATTATGTAAAGGTCGAACCAAGTCTTTATCACAACCCGGAATTAGTTGATCTTGCAGTTCAACAATACTAATTTTTGAGCCCAGTGCATGATAAACCGTGGCCATTTCAAGACCAATAATTCCGCCTCCGACCACTAATAATTTTTTAGGAATATCTTCAAGTGCTAATGCACCGGTGGAATCCAACAAGCGTGGATCATCATTTGGAAATACAGGGATTTTAACCGGTTGAGAGCCCGCCGCGATGACCGCATGATTAAAGTTGATTAACTTTTGTTCATCACCATTCTTCACTTCTAATTGTGTGCTAGAAACAAACTGCCCTGTTCCTTCAACAATCGTCACTTTGCGTTGTTTAGCCAGACCTGCAAGGCCTTTTGTCAGGTTATTGGTAACACCTGATTTCCAATCGCGCATCGTATCCAAATCAAGTTTTGGTTTCCCAAAGCTTACACCATGATCGCTCACCGCTTCAGCTTCGTGGATAATTTGTGCCATGTGTAACAAGGCTTTTGAGGGAATACAACCAACGTTTAAACACACGCCGCCCAAGACAGGATAGCGTTCGACAAGCGTGACTTTCAACCCTAAATCTGCAGCTCTAAATGCCGCCGTATACCCGCCCGGGCCACCACCAAGAACCAGCACGTCGGTTTCCATTGTTTCTGTTGCTTTGCTCATTGTCTATGTCCTGTGTTCAGAGTAATTGTTGGCGAATATCACTTAACAGTGCGATAACTTTACACATGAACCGTGCTCCATCAGCACCATCAATAACCCGATGATCATAGGTCAAGTCCAGTGGCATCATCAAACGAGGAACAAACTCAGTACCATTCCAAACCGGCTGCATAGATGAACGTGTGACGCCTAAAATAGCTACTTCAGGCGCATTCACAATCGGAGTAAATGCTTTACCTCCAATTCCGCCTAAACTGGAAATGGTCATACAACCACCCTGCATATCTTTCGGTTTCAACTTACCATCACGCGCCGTGACGCTTATCTCAGCCAGTTCTTTTGACAGTGTTAATAAACTCTTTTGATCAACATCGCGGATGACAGGAACGACCAATCCATTTGGTGTATCTACCGCAATACCAATATTGAAATATTTTTTCAAATATAAGGTTTTGCCGTCCGGTGATAACGATGAATTAAATTGTGGGTATGCCTTCAATGCGCCCGCTAATGCTTTTATGATGAACACTAACCCGGTCACTTTCACTTCCGTCTGTAATGATTTGCGGAAAGCTTCTAACTCTGTGACATCGGCTTCGTCATGGTGTGTAACCATCGGCAGGTTCAACCAGTTACGGCTGAGAAATTCGCCGGTCAACTGTTTAATCTTGTTCAATGATTGCTCTTCGATCTCGCCGAACTTAGAAAAGTCCACCGCAGGAATAACCGGAATACCAGAACCGGAACCCATCTCTCCCGATGCCATAGCCTGCATCGTTTGCTTAACAAAGCCCTTAACGTCGTCTTTTAAGATCCGGCCTTTACGACCTTTGCCTGCTGGTAATAATGACAGATCAACACCGAGTTCGCGTGCAAGTTTTCGAACAGAGGGGGTCGCGTGTAGCCCGTCTTTTGTTTTACCACTGACGATTGGGCTTGTTGTCGATACAGCGGCAGGCGCTGCTTTGTCACCTGTTTCCGCAGGCGGTGTCGAAACAACAGCAGGCTGACTCTTAGCAACAGGAGCCACTTCTGCTGCTCCGTTAGCTTCAACCTGAACTTCAGCAATCACGTCACCTTGCGACACTTGGTCACCAACAGAGACTAATATTTTACCGAGCGTCCCCGCGACTTCAGACGGGATTTCCATACTGGCTTTGTCACTTTCTAATACGACGACTGTTTGATCAATTTCGACCTTATCGCCTGCTTTCATTGAAATTTCGATCAACTCGACGGCATCAAAATCACCAATGTCAGGTACCGTGATCAATACAGTTGTTGGCGCACCCGATGGAGCAGCTGCTGCGACTTCATTTTGTACCTCGACAACCACTTCACTAGCTTGCGGCGCTTCTGGTTCAGCAACAACATCGACTACGACCGCCGTATCCCCTGCGCTGACTTCAAGCTGTATGAACGCAGTCCCTTGCGCTAGTTGATCACCAACGCTAACCATAATTTGTTTTACGGTGCCCGCCGCTTCGGCAGGAATATCCATACTGGCTTTGTCGCTTTCGAGGACGATCAGTGTTTGATCCAATTCGACAACATCACCCACATTGACTGCGATTTCTATCAGCTCAACCGCATCAAAATCGCCAATGTCAGGTACTTTTACTTCGATTATTTGACTCATGTTAGTTCTCCCTTATATCGTCCAAGGCGCGGGTGCTTCGGTATCCAGTTCATATTGTTTAATGGCCTTATCGACTTGCTTCATGTCGATTTCACCAAGGTCAGCTAAACTCTTCAAGGCTGCAACCACAACATAATAACGATTCACTTCAAAGAAACGACGCAGGTTTTCTCGGGTATCCGAACGGCCAAAACCATCGGTACCAAGCACCGTGCAGGGGCGATCAATATAGGGTCTAATCTGATCCGCAAATAGCCGCATATAATCGGTTGAGACGATCACGGGTCCATCCTGTTTTTCCAAACATTTTTCAACATGCGATTTCTTCGCAGGCTTGCTGGGATGTAGTCTGTTCCAACGCTCACATTCCTGACCATCACGCGCCAGTTCCGTGAAGCTTGGGCAACTCCAAAGATCGGATTCAACGCCCCAGTCTTTTTTGAGAAGCTCAGCCGCCGCGAGTACTTCACGGAAGATAACCCCGCTGCCCATCAATTGGACTCTAGGTTTCTTCGAGCGACCACCTTTCTTGAATAGATACATGCCTTTGAGAATATTTTTCTCAGAGCCTTTTAATAGCTCAGGGTGTGTATAGTTTTCATTCATTACGGTGATGTAATAAAAAATATCTTCCTGCTCAACGTACATCCGTTGTAAACCATCTTGAATGATCACTGCCAGCTCACAAGCATATGTCGGATCATAAGAGATACAGTTTGGAACCATGGCTGACATCAGATGACTATGGCCATCTTCATGTTGTAAACCTTCCCCATTCAGTGTGGTGCGACCCGCCGTGCCACCGAGCAAGAAACCTCGAGTACGTTGATCAGCAGCTGCCCAGATCAAATCTGCAACCCGTTGGAAACCAAACATAGAATAGAAAATATAGAACGGGACCATGGGGACGCCATGCGTAGAGTAAGATGTCCCTGCTGCAATCCAATCACACAGGCCACCAGCTTCGTTGATACCCTCTTGCAAAACCTGACCATTCTTATCTTCTTTATAAAACATCAGTTGATCAGAATCTTGTGGAGTATAAAGTTGACCGACCTGTGACCAAATCCCGAGCTGGCGGAACATGCCTTCCATACCGAAGGTTCTCGATTCATCAGGCACAATCGGCACGATGCGATCACCAATACTTTTGTTCTTCGTTAAAATATTCAACAGTCGTACAAACGCCATAGTGGTCGATATTTCACGACCTTCTGCCGTGGCTTCTAACAAGGGTTTGAAGTCACTTAATGGTGGCATTTCTAAAGCATCAGATTTTTCACGACGTACCGGTAAGTAACCTCCTAAAGATTCGCGATGTTTGGACATGTATTCCAATTCAACACTACCCTCTTCAAAAGTTAAGTAAGGGTAGTTTTCGATCTCGTCATCCTTAACAGGCAGATTGTAACGATTACGTAAATTACGTAGTGATTCAACGCTCATGTGTTTTTGTTGATGCGAAATATTTTGTGCTTGGCCTGAACGACCCATGCCATAACCCTTGATCGTTTTCGCAAGGATAACGGTCGGCTGACCTTTGTGCTCATTCGCCGATTTAAATGCGGTAAAGATCTTCGCAGGATCGTGACCACCACGATTTAAGTCCCAAATATCTTGATCAGACCAGTCTGCCACCATGGCCGCTAACTCTGGACTGTTAAACAGATGTTCTCTTATATAAGCACCGTCTTTAGCTTTATACGTTTGGAACTCGCCATCCACGCAGTCCATCAAGCGGGTTAATAAGACCTGATCCTTATCACGAGCAAATAAAGCATCCCAATGTCGGCCCCAAACTAGCTTGATCACATTCCAACCGGCTCCACGAAAAACGCTTTCCAACTCTTGAATAATCTTGCCATTACCACGCACAGGTCCATCGAGACGCTGTAGGTTACAGTTAACGACGAAGATCAGGTTGTCGAGCTTTTCACGCCCCGCCATGTCGATCGCACCTAATGATTCTGGCTCATCTGTCTCACCATCACCTAAGAATGCCCAGACTTTGCGACCCGACGTGTCGGCAAAATTTCTATCTCTCAAATACAACATGAAACGCGCTTGGTAAATGGCCATGATCGGCCCAAGCCCCATCGAAACAGTTGGAAATTGCCAGAAGTCAGGCATCAACCAAGGATGCGGATAGGAACTTAAACCGCCACCATCGATCTCTTGGCGGAAGTTGTCCATTTGCGATTCACTCAAGCGGCCCAACATAAAGGCTCGTGCATAAATCCCTGGAGAAGAATGGCCTTGGATAAAGACCAAGTCTCCTTCGTGTGTCGCTGAAGGGGAGTTCCAAAAGTGGTTATAACCCACATCATATAAGGTGGCGGACGAGGCGAAACTGGATATATGGCCACCAACATTGGTGTCTACATTGGCTCGTAAAACCATCATCATGGCATTCCAGCGTACGTAGGAACGTATCCGCCGTTCGATATCATGATCCCCGGGGAATGCAGCTTGCATCTCAACAGGAATGGTATTCTGATAAGCCGTGTTGGCGCTGAAAGGAATGTCACTGCCCGATTGACGGGATATATCGAGGAGCTGATCAATTAGATAGTGGGCTCGTTCATGGCCGTCTTTACTAAGGACAGATTTTAGGGACTCGACCCATTCTTCTGTCTCTACAGGATCGATATCATTGGGGTTAGGTATTGCTTCTCGCATCAGTGATTTCCTTTGTAGGCTCGGTTAGGGAGGTATGAAATATCAAATTCGTGCTAAACAGCTTCGAAGAAAAATAAATATTTTTGTAAATATCTCCATATACACGAAAGGGATATTTTTGTTTAGAGTTAGATCCATTGTCTTAGCCATCGTAGTTTTTATAATAAACTGATCATATTGAATAGATTTATACCCCAAAGATTTTAAAAATCATTAGGAACTCACTATACAGAACCCAATAAAAATAATAAATCTTTAAATCAAGTAGAAATTAAAATATGACAACCTGATGATAAATCAAGGCCAAACCAATCAATAAACTAAGAGATGCTTCAAGTATAACGCAACCGTTGTATTCCCTTGAAAAGACAATACCTTCCTGAGATAAATCAGAAAACATCAGAAAATAAGGCTTTAACAGAAGAGCAACAAGAATCTAGTTCAACTGAAAAAGCCTTTTACATGAAAACGATGTACTACTTAAGTACTAGCTACATTCTATGTTTTTATAATGAAATAGCACAAACTTATCAAAAGATCACCATCGTTAATAACTCGCCGAAGATAAAGTAAAGAAATTACTCTATTTCATATGCCACAAGTTTATTCTCTATCATCAATGGAATTATGATCAGTTTCTTTTTCAAAATTACTTCGTGATCAGCCGCTCCAGACGGTAGGTCTACCAATAACTCTGACTCTCCACTAGGCTTTATTAGTAATAAACCACCATTAATCCAGTCAGTCACATAATAATTACCATTACCATCTGCTTCTACACCATCAAGGTTACCCACAGGTGTAGCATCGCCGAGAGGTTTAATTGTTTTGTTGATTAAAGAGACCGTTTTTAAATGTCCGGGCACTTCAGTATTAAATCCATTGGTTGGAAATCCCCAGCTACCAACAATCATATTATTACCTTCAATATGCAAACCATTGGGTGCTTCAAGTGCTGGACTGTTCAGCCACATGGCAAAAAGACCGATACTACTTAAACGATAGATCGAATCGGTCAACGTATCTGCGGCATAGACCTGACCATTGGCATCGGCTGCAACATCATTCAAATGGATCGCTGCTGGTGCAACATACTTATTTAAGATTTTACCCGTTGTAATATCAATTTCGACCAAAGAATTAATATCTGTAGCATAAAGTTTGTCATTTGAGATCGTTAACCCCTTCGGAGCATCGAGACCTGTGACCCATTTCATCTCAACTACTTTTCCTTCAGTTGTGACTCTAGAAATGAAACCATTGCCTAAATGTTTAAAACCATCTTCATTCATATTCGAAACGTAAAGAACATCTCGTTTCTCATCATATATTACCGACTCAGGCAGTTTGTAGATCGCTTCACTTTCCCAGACTTTTTTAAGTGTTGCCTGCTCAGCTTGGGCGGGATTGAGCATAATTGAAAAATAAAATATTACTGCACTACTTGTTGATAAAAGCTTGTTCATTTTATTACTCCTTTAAGATTACATTTAAATTTTAATTACTAAGTTTATATAATTTCAACCACGTTTTAACAAAAATGTTTGAATTAAGTAAATACTTTCTATTTTTATTTAACCAACCACTCGACGATCTCAGTATGGTCAGAAAGTCCTTCTTCACAGATCTCAATATGTTTATTACTCTTTATGATCGGCACCGATCGCCGCCTTTAACAACTGGATCGCGTTCATCAAAACTCTTTCGATATCAAGTCCGAACGCGCTCCATTGCTAGAATAAATTGTGCTATATCGTTTGCTGATGATAAATTCGAGAGAATTTCACCCAAAAATGAATCCTTTAATCACCAACCAAATTCAAATTTTCCTGCCCAATTCAGTTCTATACTAGCTTTTCATCGCTTGCTTCTATAAAGCTTAAATTGCTATTCGTTTTTATTTCTCAGACTGGATCAAAATCACATGTAAATACTTTGCTCCAGGTGCTCCGGTTTCAATCGTGCGTTCAATATCAGTTGTGCGGCTCGGCCCCGTTATCAAGTTTATCGTACGTGGCATTTCACATTGACTATTACGTAACACTTGCCAAGTATCTTCCATCGTCTCGACAATGTTTTTGATATCTAATATAACGATATGATGATCCGGTAGAAAGTTCATTCCCGTAGAACTAATAGGTGAAGATAAAATAACCAACGTACCTGTCTCTTCTATGCCCATATAGGCAAATGTGACACTGGTAGATAATGTCTGTGGTTCATACTCGGCTGTCACGTCTACATCTTCCCAATCCAAGGAAGTTAGATCTGATTCATCTGTAACAGTAATCGTCCTATTGTCTTGATTTTTAACTGTATAGTTATGAACTTCTTTTATGATTTCATTCTTACTCGAAATGATAGAATATGTCACCTTTGCAGCGTCTAACTTTAAAAGAAATTTCTCAGCGTTTGGCACATAATTAACTTCTCGGCAAGTATCAATCTTCATCTTTAATCTTCCAGCTCACTTTACTTTATTACTTTAATTTTAAAAATCATCATTCGACCTTGCTTGGCGAATCTTTTCCATGATCATGTCACCTGATAATTTTTGTTGACCAGCTATGGTCACTCTTCTTTTAAAACCTTCCATTGTTTTGAACTGCCTTAACTTTGATCAATCGAAAGTCTCGAGTCTTAGCCCAACTATTCACTAAGGGTAAATACTTAATCCTGCTTTTTTAAACCCAGCAGACTTTAAAAATGCACATCTACTCAGAGATGTCTGATTCATCTTAAAACACACCCAGTGTAATGAATTATTATCATGTCAAGACATGCATCTGACAATGCAACTAAAAAATCATACTGCTCAAATGTTTCGATAACTTGTCAAGCAATATTCTTTCAGTTATATCAATATCACCGTTGTTAAAATCTCGTTGTCCACAGCACACCTGCGAATTTGCGACTATCACGTCATAACCTGTAGATTTCAATAGCTTTATCGAGGCAAAAACAACATTTTTGGACACATGGCATAACTCTACTGCCCAGCCACTTAAAAACCACTAGCAAGAGTAGAAAAGTCACAACTTATGCAGCCATCAATCCTTACCCAGATATAATCTTTATATACATGATTACTTTCAAATCATCAGCCTTTGATAATTTGAAAAATTCCTTAGGCCCATTTCCACATACTTTAAATAGGATAACGCTACTATTTTTAAACTTTCAACCGACCATATTCAGATAGAGTAAGCCTATGAAAAATATAGCTATTAAAGCAACAGACAGCTCGAAATTTGTGGCCGTCAGCTTTATAAAAAAGGCCTGCTCACGAGGCCTAAAATGTAAAGAGTGAGGCACTATTGATACCAACCTCAAGAATCTCTTCGCTACCGAAGAGAAATTTAATCATAAGTTAGTACATTAGGAGAGCATTACAATTGGCATGCCATGTGATTTAACACAACCAATGACAAGATATTAATACACCTGAAAACGACCCTAATTATATGATTTATTAGAGCAATATGAAATCTGTTTATTACTTCGTCCACAAAGCTAAAATAAAATTAATACTTCAAAAGTGTTTAATACTTTCTACACCTGTCGCACAAGTTATCCATATCCATAACAAATATATATCGAGTATTAGATTCAAGTAGCTATATCCCTAAATAGAGTTAATTTTATTAAAGACAATCATATAAACCATGCTATATTTAGCGTTAAATGTCTCTGTCATAAATAATTGATCAATGTGGTCAATGGAGTTTTAATTTGAATATGTATACAAAATCAATTTCATTACATAAATTGATGCGTGTTTTCACCGGCCTATTAATACTACTGACATATGTGTCATCCAATGCAGTTGGCACAGAAAAAATAGTCTGGCAAGGAGGCTATGATTATGTGGCCATCGTTCCTACTGATAAAGCAAATCGCCTACCGAATAATCATCCAGTTCAAATAAGTCCACGAGATATTTATACCCTATTGAGCAGCATTCGTTTGTCTAAAGATGAAGGTGGTTTTTTTAACACTGATTTTTTTGATTCCAATTCTGACGACGAAAATTCTGAATATGATTCAGAAACAAGATCGCGACACCCACAGAATAAATTCTTTAGTACGAGTGAATTACGAAAAATTAGTGGTCCTATTTCAAAAGCCTTAGCAAAACTACAGCCAGGAGAAGATATTACATTTAGTGTTTCAGGACAGCATGAATTATACTTTGGAAAAAATATTCGTTCATCTACCGCGCGTATCTTCTATCTAGATAATAAATTACACATAATCTTTGGTACTACTTACGCTGACATTAGCAAAAAATATTTCCGGGCAGGCGGAACCACTAATGTAGCTGGACAAGCTGAAACTAACGACTTAAAACGATTTAGATTAAAAGTTGGATCACGTTCTGATAAGTCGCGTTTAAAAACTAAATTTATGACGGATGATTTTCATCAACTATATATACAAAATAATAAGAAAAGGCACGATTGGCTTGTAATAGATACACCTCGTTTTATGGACAGTATAGAAAAAAATAAAATTTCAGAAAAACAAACTCCTCGCACTACTGGTGAAGCCCGTGAATTACAATCACAAACCCAAAAAATTGATCAGGAACAACAACTTCTAAATAAAAAAATTGAGCGTTTAGAACGTGAGATGCAAGCAAGAGAGAAAAACTCCCAAAATGAGAATAGTAATAGCTATTCCAGACGTGTTAAGCCAACAGCGACACTTGAGGAGCGTTTATCGACACTCAAAGAGCTTCATAAAAAAGGGATGGTTAGCGATAAAGCTTACAATGAAAAAGTAAGGCTCCTGCTAAAAGAATTATAAAAACACTGTATCTATTAAGAGCATCCATGACAAAGTTGGATCTATATTATTAGAGGAGACATTTCGAATAGTCTAATGCTAATCGAGAAACATAGCCTTTAGTGGCTCGCCTTCAAGGTTTTTCTACATAGCATTAGAACAATGCCCGCATTTACTAGGCAATAGGAGGCGGTTTCTGCGCCATTAACTGTTTTTTTAAATCCTTCCTTATGTGGGATAGTTAAGACTTTTACGAGATCGTTGATCAATTAATGTAACGACGCTATTTATCTGTTGTCGTAGCACGACACGGACGGAAGTCGGTGCCTTTAAGAAAGTAACTTCGTAATAGCTATTAGTTTTTTCACTCCTATCCTTCCCAAGGTGAGATCGGATGGGAAAATAAGAGACTCACATTTGTTTACCTTGTGCGATATCACGATGTCGTACATTTTCACAGCCATTGTCTTGGATCAGTGTTCTACACAACTTCTCAAAGAATTGATTTAAAAAATTTTATAACCATAGTTAAGGCCTCTCTCCACCCTTCCATTCACTTCTCTGCGATTAAAAACGACTTTTACATTCCACATGAGTGGCTATCCCATCACCACACCACCTTTGTAACCTTTAACTGTCCCACCTTTTAGCAACTGCATGGATGCAAGCGATAGCTCACCTACGAAACAGTAGCAAGTCACCAAGTCGGCTACATTTGTTCACTCCCGTTACACCGGCTCAACAAATACCAATCCGATCTTGAATGTGACTACATCAGCCTTCTAGGCTCAGTGCCTTAGGTTTTTTATGTTGCATAACTCAAGCAAATAGCCCACCCTAGGTCTATAGATCACAATAGAACCTCTGATAAATGCTCGTCATGCTCGGTTGCAAAAGACTGGTTAAGGTATAGCGATGCTTCAAATAACCACGAATATCGCGTTAGGTGGCCAATGATATTCAACTTCTCAAGCGCAAACAGATAGAGGCGTTGATTGTCATACTTACAGAAATGACGACTCGCTTAGCATTTGTGCTACTGGTCTAATCTCAGCATAGCGACTTGATAGTGAGCCTTCATCGACTGAAGGTCGTGTGATGGCAGTTTAAGCCCCACCCAATTTCTCTCTAGCTGAGACCAAAGGGTAATAAAACCATTAAGGTATCACGTTCTTTTGCGCTAATATCGCTTATATGTCGATAGGGCATACATTCCTTTCCGATGAAATACGATCTTGACAACCTCATTCTAGCGGTTAAGAAAGTCCAATTCTCTTAAAATCGTCAGTAAAACACTATGATCGGGTACCCACCAGCCGGTCATCAAACTAGATTAAAGATTTTAACCTCGAAATCACTCACCTCCTCTTAAAACGGTTGAATAAACCAGAAAAGGCTCACAAAAGAGAATGTATGTATTTTACAACACTGTAGCACTTGACACACTTATGTCACCGCAACTGTATCAAGTGCTACAGTTACTACAATAATCATCACCTTCATCACCCAATTAATGAAAATCACGTTTACTTTTCATTAATATAAATTCAATATATTTCTTATATTTATCATAAGGATACGGGGTATAATGCCAACCAAAATCAAACCAAACCTTACAGCCCCAATCATATCTGTATTTCTGGCAAAGATATTGCTTAATGCCTTAATACGTTATTAATAACGTGACCTAATTACAACTGTAATGTTGTTTTTTTGATACATAAAACCAAAGGGGTGTATAGAAATGAAACATAAACTAAATATGATGGCGGCAGCATTACCATTATTGCTGGGTGCAAACATTGCACATGCTGACGTCGATTTATTTGGCGGCAAAGTAAAGGCAGGCGGCTACCTAGCACAACATTGGCAATCTGCAATTGAAGTTAGTGGCGCTAATAGACAAAATGCAGCCGATGCAAGGCAAAACTCTGGCTTTCAACGGTTGCGTGTTGGCTTATGGTTTTCTGCACAAATTAGCGATCGAGTTGGTGCGTTTATAGAAATTGCGGACGAGCCTAATGATTATGGAGCAGGTGAACAGTTCAGCTTTGCTATGAATCAGGATCTGGCATGGATCGATTTAAAACTGACGGATAATGATATTCTCCGTGTTGGTAATGTTGTGGAAACAACCATGAACTTTCTTCGCTATTCAGATGGCGCGTCCGTTCAAGGCAACCCTAACATTGGTAATGGTTTAGCTGATATGATTACTGCAACACACGGGATCTGGTTAACTGGTGCCCATGATGCTTCATTTGGTAAATGGGATTATAACCTAACTCTAACCATCCCTTCTTTCGCCGACGCATTCTATGACGAAAGTGGTTATAACTATGGTGCAAGAACTTCGATGACCACCAATAGTGGTTTTGGTATCGGCGCGGGTGTATTCATATTTGATGGCGATGTGGTCGGTTGTGCAACACCAACAACCTGTAAATTGGGTAACGGTGCAGCACAGCGTTCTTTAATGACTGTAGGTGATGGCGACAACTACCGAGTGGGCCAAAATGGACAAGGTACCCGCGCACAGGTAGCTGGTATCTTACCTGGGATTGATGGGCATGTTTGGCAGATTGATCTGATGTGGTCTGGTGATGCTGTTGGTGTACCATTAACGGTTCAAGCTTTCTATGGTGAAGGTGAAGATGAATATAGCCATAGCACAGGATCTATGGCATCAAATGGTGGTGGTGACTTCAGCACAGTGGATGCGGAGCAAAGTTTCTGGGGAATCTTTGGGAAGTATGCTATCAATGATAAGTTCTACGTATCTTCACGCTATCAGGTATCAACTAATGATACAGCTGGTGTCGGCGGTGAGAATGAAGTTGATCGTCTTCAACTTACGGGTGGTTTCTGGATAAGTGACTCAACCTTGCTTAAGGCTGAATACGTCAAGCAGAATGAAGATGCTCAATCAGGTGGTGGTATGTGTAACCCTGCTGGTGCTAGCAGTTGTGACTGGGATGGCTTTGTCATGGAACTTTCTGTTTCGTTCTAAAGCTCTTTATTGAAATTTCAATAAATAAACCCTCACATCAATGTATGTGAGGGTTTTCCTGATCTGCTCCTGCTAATCCTATATCCTATCCTGTTCTGACCAAGTCCAACCGGACACATCTCTAAACTTATTTTCAAGCTCAACTGGCAAACAATCACCATTAGTAGCTGTATGCAGTCTTTTAAGATTGTAATATTTCATATTGGCGGCCACATCAAGCTTTCATTTCACTTCGTGTCGGCTGGACAACCTTATATAACCAATCATGCTTAATACTGCCGAAAAAGCGCTCACCCCCCAACAAGCACCGACATAGCACATACTGGCTCGAATACCATAAGCAGTTATTCATTTACGATATGGCTTATTGATACACTGTTCCCCTCTTTCACTATAAAAAACGAGTCCCTTCGGTGATTGTCTAAGGTACAAACCTTCATCATCGCTTTGCTAATTAAACCCGTCGTCATACTTTATCCACATACCAACCAACGATACGCTGAGAATATAAGTCCATAACAACGGCTAAAGACAACCAGCCATCATTGGTTTTTAAATAACTCACATCATCTGCCCAGACTTGATTCGAGCGACCTTTCCCCATCATTAGTACCAGCGCATTGTTCAGATTCATAACACTTTATGCTGCTCTTTTTGTAAATCCAACCCGTGGTATATAGCCGAGTAAACTGTGAGCTCTGACATTGTTGTAATACTCGCGCCATTGGCCGATTTCAACCCTAGCTTCTTCCAATGTTCTAAACCAATGTTGATGTCAGACATTCATTTCTAAACTTTCCATTAAGACTTTCAACAAACGCGTTCTGTGTCGGCTTTCCTGGCTGAATAAACCCAAGTTTTACTTATCGTTCTTTGCTCCAAAAGAACATCGCTTTGCTGGTGTATTCTGCGCCGTTGTCACACGTGATCGTATGAGGTGATTGTCGTTGTTCACTAATCGGCTCAAGGAGTCGAGCGACTTGCAGTCCTGTGATCGAAACAAAAACTAGTTTCCCCATCATTTCTTTGGTATAAACATCGACAATATTCAGCACACGAAAACGCCTGCTGTACTAAGCTGATCGGAGACAAGTCCATCCACCAGCGTTCATTATCAGACGTTGGCAGAGCCATCGTTTGTCTGGGACGTTGCAAGTTTCTTTCGCTTTTTTGCACGCACTTGAAGCCCTACATCGGTATAAAATCGACAAGCTCGTTTCTTGTTGATGACTAAACCTTCAATAATCCGTGTAATATCAAGTAACCGTAATGTGAATAATTAACGACTAGGACTTTCAGGCACGCTCTGAGCACCTGTTCATCTTTACCTTTCACTTTGTAACGATAATCTCAGCTAACCAACAGGCCATGCGCTCACTTGATATGATAATGTTCTATCAAGTGATGCACGATCGGCTTTACCTTATTTTTGAAAGCGCATCCTTCATGCCTTCGACTTCCAATAACTTGTCAGGCAACAATCTTTTCAGTTTATTGTTCTCAGGCTCCAATTCACGCAGACGCTTAGCTTCGTTCGCTTCCAGCCCTGCATATTTACTACGCCCAGTTATAAAAAGTACCTATATAAATACCCTGTTCACGACAGATGTCCTCGACCTTTATCCCTGATTTATTTTGCTTGATCTTTAATGTCATAGTTAATTTGGCCACCTAGTTAGAGGTGATATTATTCACCTCAGATAATAAAAGCGCCGAAATGACAGCAACAACAAGACGTACATTTAGCTCAGAATTTAAATTAGAAGCCGCTCAATTTGTAGTCGATAAAGGTTATGTCGTTCGAGAAGCAGCCGAAGCCATCGGAGTCGGTAAATCGACAATGGATAAATGGGTAAAGCAGTTACGCAAAGAACGTAATGGCGAAGCTATTAAGCTAATTCGATAACACCAGATCAAATAAAGATCATGGAATTAGAGCAAAAAATCCGACGTATTGAGGAGCAAAAAGAAATATTTAAAAAGGCTACAGCTCTCTTGATGTCGAACTTAATGAAAGGTTTGTGCTGATAAAACGATTTAAAGAGAACCATCATGTTACCACCTTATATCAAACATTTGATGTGCGCCGTAGCAGTTATAAATATTGGAATAAACGAGAAAAGAGTGTTTAACCCGAACATCTGAAAAACTGGGTTAGTGTCAAATCAATTCATGGGGAAAGCAAAGGTTCAGCCACTGCTAGAAGTATCGCAATGATAAACAGCCAGAGAGGTTAGCCACGGAACCATTGTCGAGTGACAGGCTTGATGAAAGCTCAGGACTTGAAGAGCTACCAGTTGGCCGAACCACCTGTATAAAAAGGCGACTAAAGAACATGTTGTGATACCGAACTTGTTGAATCGCCAGTTTGACGTAACAAGACCTAATGAAGTTTGGTATGGCGATATTACTTATATTTGGACAGGCAAGTACTGGGGTTATTTGGCACTGGCTCTAGATTTGTTTGCTAGAAAGCCGGTGGGGTGGGCAATATCGTTTTCACCTAACTCACAATTGATAGGCCAGGCATTATCGATAGCGTATAAAATACGAGGACAACCTGATAATTTAATGCTCCACTCTGATCAAGGCTGTCACTATACAAGCGTACATTATCCATAATTACTTTGACGTTATCAGATCAAGCAGAGTATGAGTCGACGTGGGAATTATTGGGGTAATACACCAATGGAACGATTTTTTAGAAGTTTAAAAAGTGAATGAGTGCCTGATACTGGATTTTATTCTTTTAATGAAGCAAAACAGACTGTTTGGAATTATATTATGGGCTATTACAGTCAGGTAAGACCGCACAGTCATAATGATGGGTTAGCACCAAACGATGCAGAGAAAAAGTTCTGGCTTGCCTCTAAAACTGTGGCCAAAATTACTTGATCACTACAAATGTCGTTCCTAACTGCTCTGACTCTACTTTGGCTTTACCAGCTATAGAATAAGTTTATCCGCCATACCTCATGATTTAAATGCTTTTAAGGCGGTATAGCCTTGCCCTAATATTAAGGCGACAGCCTCTTCTTTAAATGACGTACTGTACTTTTTTGGTTCACTTTTGGCTCGTTATGACACCTCTTGCTTTGAAACCTATTATCTCAAATTAAAAGTGTCCTGTTGTAGTAGACCAGATCACGTACCTTGAGTGTACAAAAATAGAATTTTATCATCCATAGAACTAAAACGATGTTAGTATTTTTTGACCTACCGAGGCTCAAAACTACCTGCTCGGTCATGTGAAGTCTTAAGTTCAAACTAGCCTTCTTCGATTTGTAAGCTCTTCCGGCTGGCGGGTGGTGCCGTTACAGTTATTCTTTTTATAATCAGGTTATTCATGCTTGGAAAAAGCAAGGTGGCCTTCCCGTTCAGCGTTTAGTGCTGCTTCAACGGTGATCTTCTCAGTATCTGTCGAAGCACACTCAGCTCTACTTCAAAGTTTATGTTTTTAGCCACAGTTTCTGCAATAGCTTGCAGCTCATCTACTACCTACTCTCTCCTTTATTCAAGGGTCATGATAGACAGTTTCACAATTTTATTTACGGCCTCTACTAGCACTGCTTCGGGAGAAGCCAGTTTAACCTGCTTAATTTCTTAAAAGCCTTATTTGATATAATCATATTATGTGAAATTTTCACTCCACATAATATGATTTCAACATGATTCTACTTCCATACTTATAGTATTAAAATCTATATTATCTCTATGAATGTCATTCTGCCTACAATCTGCCTTATTTGCTTTAAGAAGATTTTTCATAAGATCTATACCAACATCTTAAGAAGAATATGCCATCATCGAGGTAAATAAGAATGACTTAATCCAATTAATCAATGAGCATTTGAATGCCAATATTAACTTTTTTACTCAGCTTCAAATATAAAGCTCACGATTGAAAAGGTAATATTTTCAAACTTATAATTACTAAAGATGATGAGTTAGTAATTCCTTTCTCTATAGGGTCGTCTGAAGATCGGTAAAATTTTGATTTAACGATAATCCTTTTATCATCAATTGTTTTGCTACAAACCTGATCTATATAAACAGGACCAATTGCCTTATGCTTTCCCTGATCTGCTTCTGTTTCGTCTATACATTCCCACTGCGAACTACCATAACGTTTTTTTATGTTAGCTGACAAAAGATAGGCTTGTCTTTTGCTAAACGGAGAAGCATTTGGATCTGTATAAGCTTGCAGCCCTTGTATCACTCCCTCGTTATCTATCAAAACAGATAAATTAACTGGGTGTCCAGAAATTTTAGTACCGCTAAAACGTTCCCCTACCTCTGACCACTGATTATCTGAATGGTCATATTTTAACCAAACCTGATAGATATTATGAGCATCAATAGAACACTCTAAAAACTCGCTTAGACTCTTAAGTTTCTTAGGAACCTTAGCAGGGCCTCCACAAGTAAAGTCTTTATAACGTTTTGCTGGCAATTCACTAACATGCATACCCAAGGATATATCACGAAGCTCTTTTGTTCTCTCAACAACAACTGCATCAGTAATATCTTTAGCGTAACTTCCTATTGAGAATGATAGAAGAACTGAAAGAAGAGGAATAATTAATTTCATTTTACAAGTCTCCTCACTCTCTTAAACTGTCACATTGACGTGATTTTTCGCCCCAATAAGCAGTGCACTGCTCCAAGCTAGGTTCTCCAGATCCTTTAATAACATTCACTACATAGTCAACAACAGCATCTAACTGTCTCTCACTAAGTAGTTTTCTAGCCCTAGGCGGTTTATCTTCACCAAACTCTTCTCCTGTTGTTTCGTAACAACTTACATCATCACCTTTGTAAACACTTCGTCCATGGAAAGGCATACCACTTGAAGGTCTACCACAACGAACAACTAGTTTAATTAATTCTGCATTCAAGACAGTTGTTCGCAATGACAAGGCTGCACCACCATAACCACCGCCACCATCTCCATGCCATTTATGACATCCGACACAATTCGCTTGTTTATAAACTTTTTTACCTGCTGAGGTGAGTGCAGATTCTGTCTTCTTTTTTTCAACAATAACTCTAGCAAGAACATCTATCTTAAAAGAGGAGTCAGCACCTGTTACATCAGTAATCACTATAGACTCGTCATTGAAGATAGAAGGCATCACCTCCATGCCATCCTTTAGATTTTTTGCAATGATCTCATCGCCTTGTTTTAGAGAAAATCTTATTTTACTTTTATCTTCTGATTTCACATCCCAAACAAGTCTTATAGTTTCTTTGGGGTAAGTTATTGTAAATTTTTCACTACTTAATTGAGTTGATTCATTAACATCAACACTGATGATAAGTTTGTTTTCAAATTCAGGATTATTATGTGCGTGAAGTAAGGAAGGTATTAGTAACAAGGATATCGTTATTAACCTTATTACTGAAAAAGTATTAACAGTTATCTGTGACATATTGTATTTTCCGTTTTTTCGTTGTTCTTATTTCTTTTACAAATTCAATATAATCATATTTATATGTATGAACAAAGTTAGAGCATGTTGAATTTTTTATTACGTTATCTTAAGAAAGGAATCAGTTTTTTTCAAAAACCACCTTATAAAGAAATGCATAACCCTTTTCAAGGTTATGCATTCTATTATACTGCTAACTTACTACTTATAGAGCAAAAACATATAGCGAAGAACCTGGCTCAAGTTTTTCCAGTCCTTTTGTGCTATCAACAAACCATTTAGGCCAAGCTCCGCCCAAACCTACAAGGACAGCAACATATTGCTTGCCATCAACACTAAACGTCATTGGTGGTGCATTCAAACCGCCACCGACATTAAAGGTCCATAGCTCTTGTAATGTCTTACCATCCAATGCTGCTATAACGCCTTCTGGACGACTTGTAAAGACTAAATCACCACCTGTTGCAAGTGTTCCACCAAGGTTTGGATATTGCATAGCATATTTTGCAACAACTTTACCTGTATCTGGATCGACAGCCTTAACACTACCAACAATTGGCTCATGCTGGCTAGGACCACCACCTGTCCACCATTCTCTATGTTTATGAGTACCTTCGACCGTATCTTTAGCTGTCATTGTATTACAGCTTTCGATAACAGGGATATACCATAAGTGCAATTCAGGGTTATATGAAGTTGGTGGCCAGTTTTTACCACCCATATTACCTGGGCAAGAGATCCCTACCTTAGTCGCACGATTAGGTGCTGTGCCTTTTGCATAGAGTTGTACATCCGATTTAGGATCATAAGCTAAAGGTCGACCTGTTTTTGGATCAAGACCTGGAGTCCAAGTCATTTTATCAACGAAGGCTTCGCCCCAAACAAATTCACCTGTTGCGCGGTCAAGTGCATATGCATAACCATTTCGATCAGCATGCAACATAACCTTACGCTTTTTACCTTTGTACATGATATCTACAAGCGTATTTTCGTTTACACCATCATAGTCGTACGGATCATTTGGAGTGTACTGATGGAACCACTTCAATTTACCAGTATCTGCATTCACAGCGACTGTACTGTTAGTGTAAAGATTGTCACCTGGTCGATATTCAGGATCCCAATCAGGTCCAGGATTACCAACGCCCCAAAGGATCAAGTTAGTATCAGGATCATAAGAACCTACAACCCAAGTTGAACCACCACCATTCTCCCATGCGTTATGGTCATCTTTCCAAGTTTCATGACCTTTTACACCTGGCTCGGCAATAGTTTTGAATCGCCAAACTTCTTTTTGAGTAGTCAGATCTGTTGCTGCCAACCAACCTCGAATACCATACTCAGCACCAGAAACACCTGTTATAGCCATATTTTTAACAATCAGTGGTGCTGCTGTAATAGTTTCAGACACAGCTGGATCAGCTACTTGTCTTTCCCATACCTTCTCACCAGTTGTTTTGTTAGTAGCTATCAAACGTCCATCAAGAGTATGGGAAATGACCTGGTCACCCCATAAAGCAATACCACGGTTATTAACACCGCAACAAGCTGTTGCTCCAGCCCAGTCTTTATCAACTTCTGGATCCATTTTCCACAATAAATCACCACCAGTCGGTGTAACTTTCAGAGCGTAGACTGCTCCCCAACCATCAGTAACATACATCATTCCATCTTCAACGATTGGAGTACCTTGTAGGCCACCATGAGGCCAAATACCACCACCTTCGACGCCACCTAGTTGAAATGTCCAAGCAACATTAAGGTCTTTAACATTTTTCTTATTGATATTAGTCAATGGAGAAAATCTTTGTCCATCCAATGTTCTGTGATGAGACAACCAGTTTTGCGATTCACTATTTTTAAGCACTCTTTCCATAGTTACTTCAGCAGCTTGGCTTCCCGCACTTAACACCAATGCTGTAACAACAGTACAAGTTATTCTTTTTACATTAGACATTTTTTATGCCCCCTTGATTCGGGTTAATTAATTTATTATTTTGCATTGAATTTTTAATCACTAAAATTATTAAAGTCATATTTTATTAATTTAAAACTCCATAAACATTGTGCAATTAATACGCCAAACATAATTAAGATACTTACATACCCTATAACCATTCATTAACCCACCATTCATTAATGCAAACAACCTTTTGTTTTAATAGCTATTAATAGACCGGATACAGCCTCTATATTAATGATAAACAAAACACCTAGTTCATTAAACTATGAGTTAAAGGGAATTAAATAATGTATAGATTAAACAAACATGTGTCGCATTGATTTATCTTCTGCGACAAATGAATTAATAGAGTATGTTAATTTACTATTAATCATAAGTTATCGTTATTTTGGGAAACAATAGAACTCGTTATGTAATGGGTAGGTGAGCACCAACATTTGCTATTCACACTACCTTTTGCTTAAAGGAAAGGATTGTATGAAAAAACAACATGCATTCTATAAATTTGTATAATTATATAAATTTAAATAGCAGTCTAGAAATAAAATATTAATGATGATTTTTGAGCATATTATATTCTAAGAATAAGCGTTACATTTACAAAGTAATTATAGATACCAGAGTGAGTGACTTACAGGTTGTTGCCACTAACAGCAATTACAGTATCTTTGATGCTTAGTTGTTTTTCCAATACCAGGGTTAAAAGTATTTGTAGGATCTAACTTTTGGTAAAAATCTTTAAGCTCATTGGCAGCTTCATAAATATGCCCAACATTATGCTCGGCAGGATATTTAGCACCCTTATCATCAAACAGCTCCAACAATTGTTGTTTAACTTCTTGCACACTCTCACCTTTTTTAACGAGATAATCCTGATGAAAAACATGACAGAAAAAATGTCCGTAATAAATAGGGCTAAATATCTTTGCCCGCAAGCTTTCGGGCAACTCTTCAACCCAATTAGTTTCATTCCTTTTTAGAGCAACATCTAGCGCCAGTATATCTTCAACTTTATCTTCATGCATTTGGTAATAACGGATCGCTGCGCCAGCAACAGCAAAACGGTGCAACATAGCTTTTTCTTCTTCTTCTTTAGTACAGACAATATAGTGTCCAGAATTATTTTGGATGTCCTCGTTTGCATAAAACTTAGTTAAATACTGTGTTAATTCTTCGATACCATCATCACTCATTTTTATGATTAAGTGGTGAGCATACAATTTTTCCATCTCTAATATTCGTTGAGGCAAATGCTCTGGGAAAAGCGAACTAAGCCATTGCATGACTTTATCTGGAAAATCTTTAGGCATAAATGGCAGACGATTAAGTAATGTATTTAAACGACCCCTAATCGCAAATAACTGCGGCATTCTGCGTGTACCCATAATGTTAATCGCTAAAAAAGTATCTTTACCATAAACTCGGGCTAAATTAAAAGCATCCCGATGAATGTACTCGCCTAAAACGGGCAAGTTTTTAAAGTTCTTAAGAACATGTCGTCTTATTTGGTTTAATTGGTTGGAGTCTTTTGTCCCTATATAAAAAGTTTTACTTTTTTCAACACTTTTGAAAGTATCCAATCTAACAGCAAATACCGCCAACTTCCCTGCACAACCACTGCTCTCGAATAAACGCCTCGGATCTGCATTAAAACGTGCAGGAGAATCAGCATCAACATCTTTAACTCGTTTTTTATATTCAATGTCAGAAGCCATTGCATTATCATTCCAAACAACATCTGATAATGAAAAATTCTCATCCTGTAAATTGCTTAATATCTCTTCAGGCGTGTCTCCTAAAGAAATCCCCAAGTGATTAATTAGCTCTAAGTGGCCATGTTCATTAACTTGAGCATATAAAGCTAACTCAGTATATGCAGGACCACGTTGAATAAGTGCACCCCCTGAATTATTAGCAACCCCTCCTATAACCGAGGCACCAATACACGACGAACCGATGACAGAATGAGGCTCACGTTGTAATGGTTTTAAAGCATTCTCGATTTGATATAACGTTGTGCCTGGAAAACTAATAAGTTGACGACCTTTCTTTTTTTCCTCAATTGTTTCTGTTTCCGCACCCAGTAATATCATCTGATCCATTTTACGAGTATTGATAACTATGACAGGTCGCTCATAATCATAACCACTAGGGGTGGATCCTTCCGTTAGCCCTGTGTTAGCGGCTTGCATGATAATGATCGTTCGAGCTTCAACACAAACTTGTAATACACGCCAAAATTTCAGCAAATCATCAGGAAAAACAACCGCCGCAGCATCACCCTCTCCAGATCTAAACCCTGTTCTATAATGCTTTGTTTGTTCTAATGAAATAAGGATATTCCTTTTTCCAACAATATCCTCGAGAGTTAAAATAAATCCTGTATTTTCCATTTTTAAATTTTCAACCAATTATTTTCTATAAAACAACTCATGAACATTATATTCGCATAAAATACAAAACATGCATACAGATCATTCATAAACACATTGATTTTTTATAGTTAAAGCTAACCTGCCACGCTTTACCATGATTTTTAAAAAAACCTTACAAAACCATTACGATAAAATTTATAGATTTTTAAACACACTATTTGCATAAACTCAAAAGTTAACAATATGATTTTCATGGAGACTTTATTAAAACGGCTTATCATGTGAGCGCTAACAATTCATTGAAATCATTAAATTGGCGAATTCTCATTTATGCGACATTTTCATGAAACATTTGCACCTATAACGACACAGAAATTAAAGCTACAAATTATTTATATTTTTACCAATAGCTAAACATTTCTAGATCTAAATACAATATTAATAATAACAAGCTCAACAAGTTATTTACTTAAGTAAATGTAATTAAACATTAATATATTTGTATCTCAAATAACGTTCTGAATTCCTTGGCATATTATTTGCTCCATTTGGGTTTAATAATGCACAAGCTATAATAATTAAACATACTAATAAAAACATATCTCAAAGGAGTAGCTAAATTATGAATGCAAACCTAAAAGAATCTATAAGCGAAAATGCTGTTACACAGTTTCTTGGTCAAGAAACTGTACCTATGTTTATCGGAGGCCAATTCGTATCCCCTGAAGGATGTAAGACGATCGATGTGGTTAACCCTTCAAATGCAGAAAAACTTACTCAAATCTTCGCCGGAAATGCAACACAAGTCGATCAAGCATGCAAAGCAGCAGATAAGGCTTTTAAAACTTCTAACTGGGCGACAATGCCCGTAGAACAAAGATCTGCTCTGCTCATGAAACTTGCCGATCTAATTGAGGAGAATGCAGAAACACTTGGGGCACTAGAATCTCTCGATGTAGGAAAACCTTTAGCTGGCGCTATTGAAGGGGAAATTCCTTTCTCAGCAGGTGCGTTTCGTTATTTTGCACAAGTAGCTCTTGATTACGATAAGTATAGTGATCCTTTGGATGTTGATGGCATGGATTCACATTATGTTCGTGTTCCCTACGGTGTATGTGGGTTTATCTTTCCATGGAACTTTCCATTTTTATTATTAGCGTGGGGTACTTCCGCTGCGTTAGCTGCTGGAAATACCGTCGTGGTGAAACCAGCCGAACTAACCTCTTTAAGTACTTTATATCTTTGTAAGCTGGTTAAAGAAGCAGGTATCCCTGACGGTGTATTTAACGTGGTCACTGGATATGGCGTTGACAGCGGTATGCCTATTGCTGAACATCCATTGGTTCGAAAAATGGCTTTCACTGGCTCCCCAGAAGTTGGGCGTATGATTGCTGAGACCTGTGGTCGAAACTTACTCCCTCTTAAATTAGAATTAGGTGGTAAAGGCGCTGCGGTCATTTTTGATGATGTCGATGTTAAAGAAACAGCTAAAAGTCTTGCAGAAATAATTACATCAAATACAGGTCAAGTTTGTTGTACTGCTAGTCGGTGGCTAGTTCATGAAAACATTTATGAAGAGTTCTCGTCCGAAGTGAGCAAAGCTCTGGGTAAAACAGTAATCGGCAACAGTCATGGCGATAGTACTCAGATGGGGCCTGTTGTAAGTGAAGTTCAACGTCAACGTATCTTAGGTTATCAACAGAAAGGGCTGGACCAAAATGCCGAACTAGTTGTAGAAGGAAAAGCTCTTTCTCCAGAAGGTTCTGAAGATGGATTTTATCTAACTCCATCACTACTCAAAGGTGATTCTGATAATATCTGCTTCAAGGAAGAAATTTTTGGTCCATCCGCATTCCTCGTATCATTTAATGATGAAGATTCTGCGATAGATATAGTGAACAGCTCTAGCTACGGTTTAGCCAATAGCGTATGGACTAAGGATTTAGATCGTGCGAAAAGAGTTGCTGAGAAAATGGTTGTAGGTAATGCTTGGATAAATGCCCACAATGTTTTTGCATACGGCTTGCCTTATGGTGGTGTTAACCTCAGCGGAATGGGTGGAGGAGTGAATAGTCTTGAGACTTTTGAAGATTACCTCCGTGGGCAAACAGTCGCACGCCCTTTAACTTAAGATCATTACTGACATTTCGTAACGTGTATTGCGGCTACTGTTTATTAAAGTAGCCGCAATATAAGTAGAGTAGCTAGCTCTACTACTAAGTTAAAATTTACTCCTAATGGTTCGACTCAGCATAAAGCTCTTAATTCATTTCCAATTATTTTGGACATCTTCTTACTTAACTTATAGAGTGTATAAATGAACTATTTAAAATTATTTCTCACATTTTACTTCTCAGTATTCACTCTAGTCTGCCATGGTGAAATTGCTTCAGATACTTCACAACAGAGTCCTTTGGAAGAGAACTCTTTAGAAGATTATTGGGAGAATAATATAAAGAATATTTATTTTTCTGGAAAAGATATTATTGTTGATTCAAATCAGGACATAATAAAGTTAGAAGCTCCATATAGAGCAGAAGATCCTGCCATAGTACCAATTTCAATCCAAACCATGGTAGCCACCAATGAAAGTTTTGACATCATTAAAATTCATGTTTTTATTGACAAAAACCCTTCTCCATTAGTCGGTGTTTTTAAATTTTCAGAACTCAAAAGTAAAGCAGACCTTTCAATGAGAGTTAGGGTGAATGAGTTTACCTATATTCGTGCTATCGCAGAAACAAGTGATGGGAAGTTCTATATGACGAAGAAATTTGTAAAGGCAAGTGGAGGTTGTTCCGCCCCTCCCCCTCCTTCTGCCGCCAATGCTAAGTTATTAGGTAAAATGCGGACTAGAATTATGGGAAGACTTGCATTGTCAAAACCAAATTTAGTTCAATTCAAAATCAAACATCCAAACTATTCAGGTTTAGAAATGGTCGCCCCAGGAAGTGAAAAAACAAAACAAAATTTCATAAAGAATATAAAAGTTAGCCTAAACGATAAAACTGTCTTAGATGCAGATTTGACATTCTCTATAAGCACAGACCCAAGTTTTAGATTTTATATAACTCCTGAAAAAGAAGGAACTCTAGAAATTGAGGCTACGGACACAGCTAACAATATCTTCACTCATAGCCATGTTGTTGATCATAATAATGTTTCTATAGCCATTCCATTAAATTAAGTTCTTACCTTGAACTTTGATTACGTTATTTACGCGTATTTGCTTAAAAATACCGTAACCTACTATTGTGTAGCGGAATGTCAGTAAAGATTCAATATCCTTCTAGTACTAGTAAGGTATTGTACCTATAATAGTTCGACCCCTACCCTCATACTGCATGAATATTGCGACAATTGTTTACTAGCAACTGTCTAATACACACACATTGTCTTAAAACCTTTAGTTTCACCTCAACGCATACTGATATATTTTTATTAAATACATATATTTTTCAAAAGCTTAGTCAATTTACCCTTTCTTGGTAAGTAACTTTAACAAACTTGTCATATTCATATTCTCTGGCAAAAACATTACTAACCATGTTAGTTTCTAGTTATATTAACTACTAAAAGGCTATAAAGTATGCCCTTGAACCATAATAATACTCTGATTTGATGTTGCATAAATTAGCTATTATCGACTTATCTGCTAATATCTAACCTTAATATACTTGGATCTACACTAGCTCTCGGCGATAGAAAAATAGAAAGTTCAGTCATAGCTCAACATTTTCGGTATTAGCAAAAACAACATGCATATCTTATATTACATTAGAGAAAAGGATTATAAGCTACCTATTTTAGTTATTAGTTTAGGTAAAAGTAACTTCTACTTAACTCTGAAAACAATAACTTTATTGTCCAACAGAGTTACTATAAAAAAACTAATCAACACTCTTACCTTTTCACATTTAGGTATGACAAAACAATTTTCTTAATCGTTTGATAAAATAATTATCAATAATTTAGATATACAATGAAGTAAACAAACATATATCCAATAAATATACTGTTTTAATAAAATGACATATACGACAAAAAAAAATCTACATGTTGATAAAATCCATAGTACGGTTTCATGCATGGTTGATGCATCAAACATAGAGTCCATGGTTGAGCGTTCATGGCACCGATGCATTGACGACTATGGACTTTCACCATCTAGTACCCCCTTACCTCATGTACTTGAAAAAATTGAACTCCGTGAATGTGAAGAACATTTTTCTAAGGCAAGAGAAATCTCTCAAAACAGTGTAAATAAGCTTTATGAGTTTATCGCAGATATAGGCTACACCATATTACTCACTGATAATAATGGCATAACACTCGACTGCCGTTATAACCTTGATCACGAAAACACATTAAAAAAACTTGGCCTATATCACGGCACAAATTGGTCTGAAAATATCTCAGGAACAAATGGTATCGGAACTTGTTTGGTTGAAAAATCTCCTGTTTTAATTCGTACTGGAGAACATTTCTTTCATGAGATGTTCAATGCTACATGTACAGTTTCCCCAATTTTTGACAGTAAAGGAAAAATAATGGCGGCTCTTAATGCCACAACCCTTCTGCCAGAAACAGCCAATCAAAATAAACTTATTTCACGTCTTGTTGAACAACATGCGATGCAAATCGAAATTTTGAATTTCATCCAAGATTTCAGCGATCATTGGATATTAAAATTTTCTACCGGTAATGATCTTACGAATATTATAAAAACAGGTATTCTGGCTGTTAATCAAGATGGCGTTATCGTGGCCGGCAATAGAAACTCCTACAACCTTCTCTATAAAAAGAACAGAGCCGACTTAAATAATAAGTATGTCCATGATATATTTAAATCGAACTTTTCAGCAATGATTGATAACCACAATAAAAACATACCACTAAGGCATCAACTTACTACATTAGAGCACCAAGATACCTTTTTCTTTGAGCTTAGAGCACCTTCTCTTTCTCAAAAAAATAGCTCCTCACCTTCAAAGCAAAAAAGCAATTCAAAAGTAAAACAACCTCATTGTAAAGAACACCCGCATTTATCTGATTTAGCTGGAAATGATATTCACATGCAAATCATAGGAGAGAAGATAAAGAAAGTTATTAACTTAGATTTAAATATTTTACTTATTGGTGAGACAGGATCTGGCAAAGAAGCACTCGCTAAAGCAATACATCATGCAAGTGAGCGGCAAGATCAACCCTTCATTGCTATTAATTGTGCAGCAATACCTGAATCATTAATAGAAAGTGAATTGTTTGGTTATTCTAGCGGTACTTTTACAGGTGGTCTCAAAAATGGTATGAAGGGCAAGGTTCTTCAAGCTAATGGTGGAACCCTATTTTTGGATGAAATTGGCGATATGCCATTACACCTACAAACACGTCTCTTACGTGTACTCTCTGAAATGGAAGTCATCCCACTTGGTGAAACAACGCCAACTTATTTAGATATACAGCTTATTTCAGCAACCAACAAAAGTATCACCGAAATGGTTAAAAATAATACTTTCCGTAAAGATCTATACTATCGACTTAACGGTATCACCTTAGAGATACCATCATTAAGAAATCGAACAGACAAACGAGAGTTAATTGTAAATATATTTAATGAATATTCATCATTAAAATCGACCTTATTATCGGAAAGCTCGCTAGACATATTAGAACATTATCAATGGCCTGGAAATATTAGACAATTAATTAACGTTGCAAAGTACTCTGCTGCAATGTGCACATCAGGTGAAATACAAGATGAGCATCTTCCTAAAGAAATACGCTCTAACAAATCAAAAAATATTAAAGAAAACTTACAACATTCAGAGTATGAAATTCTTATAAACTGTCTGAAAATCAATAAGTGGAATATTACAAAAGTATCCAAACAACTGGGGATCTGCAGAGCGACTGTGTATAGAAAAATTAATAAATATAAAATAATTTTTCCAAATGATGAATAGAGGAAATAACACTTGAACGTAGGGTTTCTGGGATTTAAATAGAAGTTAAAAACAGGCATGAAAGAACTTGAGAACCTTCTTCTTTTTTTATTTCCAGCCAAGATTTTTTCGTTTTTTTTATCTAAAAAATTACTTTTTCAAAAATAAACCAGTAGTCGTTTCATCAATCATCTTAGCCGCAATACTTGATTTTTCTGGTAAAATCGGGGCAGCATGTACCAACAAAACCAATACATTCAACATCCGCACCTTAACACAACTCCCGTAATCAACTCTCTCTCATTTGTACCCATAATACCTACCCCATGCCGCAGAGTAATTTCGTCAATCCTCCACACCACTGACCTTTCTCCACTTTTAGTGCCCAGAAGTTTATCTGTTTGAAGCGTATACTGAAAATAAACAATTCCCCTACGTTAATGGGAGTAAACTATGATAGTTCTACAAATAAAAGCCTAGATAAACGATAAGCTTAATTTATCTCTGTGTATTACTAAGGGCTAATTTAAATAAAATTTTCATGATGAAAACTTGAAGTCTTTATTAAACAATCGATGAGGTCTTATTCGCTATTTAGCAATCGTTAACTAAAGGAATATTTTAAAGAATTAAAAAGGATCGGCCTTATAAATATTGAGAATAATATCAAAAAGATAATACAAAGGCCGATCAATAGGGATATTTTTTAAATAAATATCAGTAAAATATTAATCATTTCAATTTCCAGATCACTTATTATCCATACATCGTTCACCTTTTCTTGTGCGCATATTTTCATGCATCGCACGCATTTCTTTCATTTTTTCCATTTGCTCTTTTGTCAGAACTGCCTGTAACTTAATTTGAGTATCCTCATGTAAGGCACGTCGTTTTGTATGTTGTTCTTCCATAATGGTTGTAACCTGCTCTACTTGAGTGGAGTTCAACTGTAATTTTTCTGTCATCCGTTCAATCATATTTCCAATATGGCCACGTTGTGCAAAAGTCACGGCTGAAGTTGTAATCAATGCCGCGCTACCTAGAACTATAAATAATTTACGCATTTTAATTCTCCTAATCTAATTGACTGTTGTTGTAGCTGTTAGTTAATGTTTACGCTAGACAGTTTGCAACTAACTTATGTAGAGAGTTTCAAGAGAATGTGAAGAAACTATGAATATTATGTTCCGTTACTCAGTATATATTGAGAGCATGTTATAAAGTAGACTATGAAAATTCGCATCTGGCATAAACTCGCGCTTGTTTTACTGTTAACCACCACTTTAGTCATATCGATCGCTTTTGTTCTTGCACAGTTGAGCTTTCGACAGGACTTTAGTGGCTATATAAAAGGGCAACAAGAAAGACAAGTACAACTTCTGAGCGAACGGCTGGTCGAAAATTACGAACAAGCAGGCAGCTGGAGTTTTTTACGTAAAAATCCACGCCTGTTTCGATTAATCATTCGAGAATCATTTAGAAATGAACAGGCTACTTTTACAGCACCCCCAGTAAGACATGAAAAACCTGTTCCTCCTTTTGATCCACCACCGCGGTTTCGACCACGCCATGCTTCACGGATGGCGATATTAGATCAAGATAAAAACAATGTATTAGGCTCTTTAGAATCTGGCCCATCAATTGAAGACTTTCCTATCAAATCTATGAGTAAAACGATTGGCTATATACGGATACGCTCCATTTCGAACTTAACCAATAAACTCGATGAACGTTTTATAAAAAGTCAATTTCATTCATATCTAGGAATTGGTGTTATTGCCTTTTTCTTATCACTAATCGCAGCCTGGCTACTTTCAAACTACTTCCGTCGACGTTTTGTTGAATTAACTAAGATTGCAAATGATCTAACGGCCGGCCAGTTTGAACAAAGAATTAATATAACGCATAACGATGAACTAGCAGACTTGGGGCGTAACTTTAATGTGCTTGCCGATACGCTTGAGAAAAATCGTTATTCTCAGAAACAATGGATTGCCGATATTTCACATGAGCTTCGTACTCCTTTGGCTATCCTATGTGGTGAAATTGAAGCATTACAAGATGGTATTCGTCCTCTTGATAAAGCCGCAATTAAATCACTCTCAGGTGAAGCATCCCATTTGAACTATCTTGTCAATGATCTCTACCAACTCTCTCTATCAGATTTAGGCAAGTTAGGTTATAAAAAATCTGTTATCGATCTAACTGAAATTCTAGATCGTGTGATTGCTCAGTATCATTCCAGGCTATTAGAGCATGATTTAAACCTTGAGAATCGGATAGAACAATTTAAACCCATATCTATTTTCGGTGATGAACAACGCTTTATGCAATTGTTTTCTAACTTGATAGACAATGCGATTAAATATACCAATCAAGGTGGCTTAATTATTATCGATTTAGAACAAACAGATCACAATATTCTTCTCACTTTTGAAGACTCTACCCCAGGCCTCTCCACTGAAAACTTATCCAAGATGTTTAATCGTCTCTATCGAGCAGAACCATCTCGCAATCGAAACACTGGAGGTGCTGGACTTGGCCTAGCTATAGCATCTGCCATTATCGAGGCTCACGGTGGAAAGATTAGCGCCTCAGACTCGATGCTAGGAGGTATCAAGCTTTCTATACAACTGCCTCTCTATACTCATCCCTAACAACGAGAAGAGGACATAATGACAACTAAACAACACGCTCTCATCATTGAAGATGAACCAAAAATAGCGCATATTTTGATCGACTATTTACAAGCTAATCATTATAAAACGACATGGCTTAATAATGGTTTGGACGTTATAAAATGGTTAGACGAAAACTCAACAGATATTATCTTGCTAGATCTCATGCTGCCGGGTAAGGATGGCATAGAAATCTGCCAAGAAGTACGAGAGTTTTCCCAAGTTCCTATCATGATGATAACCGCAAGGGTTGAAGAAATTGATCGCATTCTTGGTATGGAAATTGGTGCTGATGATTATATGTGTAAACCATTCAGCCCACGAGAAGTCATCACGCGTGTAAAAGCACTACTTCGCCGAGCGAATTTTTCCGCACAAACATCCTCACTTCAATCAAAATTAAGCTTAAATACTGAAAAGTTTGAGGCAAAGTTTCATGATCAACTGCTCGAACTAACTCCCGTAGAATTTCGCCTGCTCGATGTTCTATCAGCAAAGCCCGGCTTTGTCTTTTCTCGTCAAAGGTTGATGGATCATGTCTATGATGACCACCGTGTGGTCAGTGATCGAACCATGGATACACATATAAAAAATCTTCGCAAAAAACTCCAGAGTGTCAGAGGAGATGCAGAAATGATACGTTCAATATATGGCATCGGTTATAAATTTGATGACAGCAACTTAATCTAATCTCATAAAACTATCACTTTTTTACTTCAAAAATCCACACAAACAACTCTCAGTACGCTATAGATTAAGGCAAAGATGCCTTTGACTAAAGTAATTATAATCTTTACCGACATATACTCTGTCAACGTAACAATTTTATGTCTATAGGCGGACCTATAAGAATAGATTAACTGTGACCACTAAAATTTATATGTGTATTTTAACGAACTTACCTTTGGGAGGGTGAGTGCTATTTGGAAAAAACTATGAGCTTTTTTAATCAGAAAAAAAGGAAATCTAGTGCAGTATGCACCATTAGTACAAATTCTAGTCTATTACAGACAGATCTTGGTAATGTAAGTATCAATCCATCTTTCGTAGTGGCATTCACTTCACCCCATGTAGATTTGGATACCGTTGCAAACCAAATTAAATCTCGATTTACAAATATTCCCATGTTGATATGTACAACAGCCGGTGAACTTTGTTCAGAAGATAAAAATTCATCTATGTACAAAACAACACCACTCGGTTGGGATAATATTGTTTTGCAATGTTTTGATGAATCGTTAATAGCAAAAGCGAGCATTGTTTCAGTACCTCTTGATTGTGAAGACTTACGTAGTGGAGACAATATCAAGCCCCTAGAATCACGTATCAGTGGATTATCAAAAAGAATAAAACAAATTAATCCCGGGCTAGAAATCGATCATAAAGATACACTCGCTTATATATTAATGGATGGTCTATCTAGTTCAGAGTCATTCTTTATGGAAGCTCTCTATGACTCAGGAGCACTACCTTGCTTGTTTGTTGGAGGCTCTTCTGGTGGGTTATTCGATTTTCAATTTAGCTATATCCATGATGGAAATAAACGTTTAGAAAACCATGCTGTTATCGCATTCTTAAAAATGGCAAAAGATACGCGGTTTGGTATTTTCAAAACCCAAAATTTCATCCCTACAGACACACATTTCAAAATTTCAAGTGCCTCTGTAGAAAAACGACAAATAAATCAAGTCATAGACAAACATGGGAACGTAACTTCATTTATAGGAGCGTTATGTGAATATTTTAAATGTGCTCCAAATGACTTGGATCAAAGTTTAGCAGATTACTCATTTGCAATTTGGGTAAAAGATCAACTTTATGTACGTTCAATTGCAAGTATCGATATAAAATCTGATCTCATTAATTTTTCTTGTGATATCGGCTCAGGTGAAGAACTTGTTTTAGTTAAACGTACCGGTTTAGTCGAAACTACACAAAATGATTTCCGTAAATTCTCACTAGGAAAACCTAGCGAGCCCATTGCAGGTATTCTTAACGATTGTGTATTAAGACGGTTATGCAATGATTCAGAACTACCTAAAATGGATGGTATCTTTGGTGATACCCCCTTGATTGGCTTCTCAACCTTTGGAGAAATTCTCGGTTTAAACCTTAACCAAACTCTCAGTGCTATCTTTTTCTACAAGGTAGAAAAAGGTCAACAATTTAGTGATGAATATGTCGATAACTTTGTAGCACATTATGGTGAGTTCAAAGCGTTCTTTTTGCGACGACAAACTGCAAAACTAACGGGCCTATCAAATGTCATTATTAAACAAATTGGAGATTATCGCTCAGGAATTTATCAAAATAAACTAGAAGTCAGTTACCAAGATCCAAGCATGCTCAAGCTTGTTGAGGATTTAAATCAACTCGGAGATGTCCTACAAGAGTCTCAAAATCTACGTGACTCAACTTCACAACACTTACAGTCAGCATCTAGTGACCTATATGCATCGATGGAACAGCTAACAGATCAGTTATCTTCGCAAGGCAGCGTAATCAACGATGCAGGTGAAACCGTAAGCTACTTAGCTGACCAAGCACAGAAAACAGCGACAGGTGCTTCAACGCTTGCCCAGACAGGTAACCAGATCCAAAACGTTGTTGAGGTTATTCAACAAATAGCGGATCAAACTAACCTGCTGGCACTAAATGCGGCTATCGAAGCTGCGCGCGCAGGTGAAGCAGGTCGAGGCTTCTCTGTAGTTGCTGATGAAGTTAGAACTCTCGCAGAAAAATCACGTGATAGCGCAGGAACAATTGGTTCTGAAATATCATCACTCGCTGGTGAGATTATTCAATTCTCAAAACAAATCGAGCAACAATCGTCTGAAGTTTCAAATTTAAGTTCAATCCTTGATAACATCACTGATTATATGAATAAAACTGCAGATACTGCAAAAAATACAACACAGATTGCAGATCAACTAAGTAATATTGTTGAAGAAAGTAAAAAAACTGGTTAGCAACATCGACTAGCTACTTCTCTGCTGAAGACTGCTTAGAATTAGAAGGAATTAGGGTCGCGCTCTGAGCGAGCCTTATGGTAAGGCAAACATTTTGTTTGTCAAAAAAATGGAGATTGAAAAATGATATGGAGAATGACACAGCTTAGGAGCGTAGGTGACGAGACAACGATGTCAGGTCATATAGAAGAAACACAAGAGAAGATAGAAGGTAATTCAAACACTTCTAATTTCATGAATAAAATCGCAGATCCTGCACAAAACACGCCACAGATTGTAGAGCAACTAAACAGTGTTTTTGAAGAAAGTACAGAACCTGCTTGATAACATCGACAACCGACTTCTACGTTCCAAAGCGTAGAAGTCGTTCTTTACCCCACTGAGGATTTATTATTTCAGGTGATATAAGTACTTATATTTTTCTCAAATACTCTTCACTTCAAATACTTGTTCAGATCTATAAATCAAGCTTATTCTACTGCACTAAAAAAGGCTTCGACGCCTATAACTTAAATAATGAGGAACAGGATACGCAAAATACAAGGTCAGATACTGTCTTACAAGATCAAGCAAAATTCTCATCAAATGATATTCCGTTTTTCAATACGCCATAAATAATATGTACCAGTTTTCTCGTCGCTACATCCACAATTGTCATCTTGGATTTTCCCACTGCCGTTAATCGTTTCTTCAGTTCAATGATTAACGGGTTGTATCGTAGTCCAACCAATGCAGGCATAAAAAAGGCTTTTCTCAATGAGGAACGTCTCATTTTTGACATCGTCGCACGGAATCGTAATGAGGTGCCAGTGGCTTCTATACAAACATGAGCGGTCGTTGCATCATGATGTTCCAACCACTCAAACAGAGCGGTAAATCCTTTTTTTGGATTGTTGATAAACTTTTTATGCTTGAGTTTTGTGTCTTTCAGTAAGGCTACGTCATATTTTAGTTTGGAGATGTCGATCCCCAGTGTGAGTTGGTCAATCATATTTACTTTCGCTTAGCTCGTGATGCAGGTTCTCCTTAACAAGGACCTGAAATACCGTTCAGCGTGTTAAACAAAATCGGGGGGGATAACTACCCAGACTGGCAAAGTAGCTTTAGGTGGAAGTTATCTAAAGCCGTCGTAGCTGTGCTAATTCAGCGTGGAATAGTGACGACACTCCCAGTTGAATATATTGACATAGGCCTCGTCTATCCAAAAACACCAAATACTTCTGATGAAGGTATGGCACTGAATCGTCTTGTTGAGTTGGTTTTACAGTAAACGAAAGCTATCTATTACTTAGAGCTTCTAGAAACATAGAAGTAACATACCTATGCTAAAGATTAGCCTGCTCTTATGTATAAACTTCATTCTAATGTTTCAGTGAAGAATCATATTTAGAAGCATACTTTTAGGCTCCTGTGTCTACTCTTCACGCCACATTTCTAATTTTATATCATCATAAGAAACCTCTCCTTCGTAGAAATTAATATGAGGATCACCAAAAAAGAAATAATCTGGCCAAATTTTATCACCTGATTCAGAATCAATCTTGCAGTTTGGGTTTTTATGATCAAATGCTCGGTTATAGTGCCAGACACATTGCTGATTAAGGTCAATCTCAGCAGTGTATTTTTTCTCTCCTCCATACTTAAAGTGACCACTGATCTGAACCGTCACCTGGTTCTTATTTCGTTCAATCACAAGCTCGTACCATTGATCGGTTAAATAAGAATCTACCGCTTTTATCTGCCCTGAACGCTGCCATTGCGAATGGCTAAAACTAATAAATGGCTTACCATTTAGAGGATCCGTCTCCCCATTTCCATTTAAAGCGAATAACATGATCGGGTGTTTGCCGCTATCGATAAATTCAGTCCCATTCCAAACCTGAGACCAGGCCGGAAAGTGGTTATCAGAATCAATTACGATCTTTCGATGATGATGTAACCAAATATTATTATGCGGTCGTGGCACCGTGTCGGTTATAGCCAACCAGTAGAATCCATTTTCACTGGTTGAACTCTGATCTAGCCACGGATTTGCTCTTTCATCGCCATCGTAACCATTAAGTTTTTCTCCACTACCAAAATTCGGAAAACCAACTTTTAAACTAACCCGATATCGTCCTTGCAGCTGTTCACTCGATCGAATTAGAGTCGCATCGGTATGGTTTGGTGAGCTCAGTTTTAATACTTTATTATTCTTATTCACAGGATCGAGCTGTATGGAAAGCAAAGCACTTTGATCAGTGTTTCTATTTAGCGTATATGACTCTGCAGTCAGCCAACCGGTATGACTTAAACTCGTTTGACCGAAATGTGTAGTTAAGCGATAAGCTTGGGGTGGCTTAATCAACCTTTCAGAAAAGTAACGTCCATTCTCAGAAAATTTATCATCATCAGGAAAATCATCTTTTTGCCATTTTTCGGTATGAATAACTTTGATATTTTCAAAGTCTTCTTGATAAATTAATTTCCAATCTGCAGATGAAGTCTGGTTATGGAAAATAAAAATGAAGGATAAAAGAAAAGATTTTTTCTTTACTTTAAAATAGAGCATTCGTTGCTTTGAATGCAAAACTGCCTTGAGTTCAGTCAGCCACAAAAGAGATTAGTCGCAACCGTTATGTAAATACTGCGAAACAAATGCCAAGCAATGCACTTGGCATTATACCGAGTAGTAAAACAGTAATACCGTTTAGACTCAATGTAAATTTCAAGTCAGCTGAAGCAGTCACAGTGACCGACTCATCAACAGAATCGAAATACATTAAACGGATTATGCGTAAATAATAAAAAGCACCAATAATCGCAAAGAACACCGCCACCGCAGCAAGCCATACATGCCCTACAGCAACAACTTCTTTCAAGACAAACCACTTACTCCAGAATCCTACAAATGGAGGAACACCTGCCATAGAGAACATTAGAATCAACATGATTAGCGCAAACCAAGGGCTTCGTTGACTTAGTCCTTTCAGATCATCAAGCTGATCGGCTTCGTGACCGTTTCTACTATTTAAGATCACAATTCCAAAAGCACCAGCAGTCATAATAGTGTAGGTAATTGTATAAAATAGCGACGCTGCATAACCACTGCTTGTTCCTGCGATCAAGCCTAATAGCATGTAACCCATATGCGCGATTGTGGAGTACGCCAACATACGTTTTATATTGGTTTGAGAGAGAGCAATAACATTACCGACAGCGATGGATAACACGGCAAGAATAGTCAGCATTTGCTGCCAATCCATACCCAAGCCACCAAGTCCATCGACTAGCAATCGATATGCCAGCGCGAATCCCGCTAACTTTGGAGCCGTCCCTAAGAACATCGTGATAGCGGTTGGAGCTCCTTGATATACATCTGGTGCCCACATATGAAACGGTGCCACACCAAGTTTGAAAGCAATACCCGCGACAATAAAAACTAAACCAAATGTTAGCAACATCTTATCGTTTTGCGCACTCGCAACCGCCGCGCTAATTTCGGTAAGATTGAGACTTCCCGTTGCGCCATAAATCATCGACATACCGTACAACAGCATTCCTGATGCGATCGCACCTAAAACAAAGTACTTCATTGCTGCTTCAGATGCTTCTCGCGATTCTCTATGCATCGCGACCAGCGCGTACATGGCTAAAGATAACAACTCTAAACCAAGATACATCGGTAAGAAGTTAGCCGCTGAAACCATGATCATCATGCCCAGCACGGCAAATAAAATCAGTACAAAATACTCACCTTTAAAGAGGCTTCTTTCTTCTAAATATTCACGTGAATAGATAATAACGGTAAAGCTAATCCCATAAATAAAATATTTAAGAACATCGCTTAATCCATCACTAACATATAAACCATTGAATGCATTTTGTGATGAAGCTGGGGATACCTTCCAAGTGAGTATAAATGTAAAAACTAAAGTGGCTAGAGATAACCAGTAAGCTAGTTTGCGATAGACAACCTTCTCACCCTGCCCTAAATAAACATCCGCTAATAAAACGATGCATGCCATACTGAGCATAAAAATTTCAGGAGTAGCGATAATGTAATTCATGAGATTAGCCGTGCTCAATTTAACTTACTCTGTGTAATATGTTGGATCAAGTTTTCAATGGTTGGATGCATCACTTCAAAAATTGGAGCGGGCCACAAACCAAATAACAAAACAAAAAATGCTAGGCTAGCAAGAATAAGTTTTTCGCGCCCATTGATGTCTTGAAGTTTTGCCACTTCATCATTAGTCACTTCACCGAAAACCACGCGCTTGTACATCCACAAAGTATAGGCGGCGCCCAAAATCAAAGTCATCGCTGCGAAGAAAGCAATCCAAAAACTCGCCTTAAATGCTGTCAATATAATTAAAAATTCGCCCACAAAACCTGAAGTTCCAGGCAAGCCTGCATTGGCCATCGCAAATAACATCATAAAGGCTGCAAATGCGGGCATCGTATTGACTACACCACCGTAATCTTTGATCTGTCGACTGTGCATTCGGTCATAAAGTACACCAACACAAAGGAACATGCCGCCAGAAATAAAGCCGTGAGAAATCATCTGCACCATGCTGCCTTCCATCGCCATAACAGCACCATCTGTTGAACTAGTATTCGCGATGATTTTATAAATCATGAACATGCCTAGCGTAACGAAGCCCATATGCGAGATCGATGAATATGCGATTAGCTTCTTCATATCACCTTGAGCCAGTGCGACAAAACCAATGTAAACGATCGCGATCAATGAAAGTACGATCATGATACTTGCAAATTCTTGACTCGCATCTGGAGTGATAGGCATCGAAAAACGAAGGAAACCGTACCCTCCCATTTTTAACATGATAGCGGCTAAAATAACCGAGCCACCTGTCGGTGCTTCAACATGGGCATCAGGCAGCCAAGTATGAACTGGAAACATTGGAATTTTCACAGCAAAGGCGAGGAAGAACGCAACAAATATCCATTTTTGCGCGGCCATTGATAGTGGCATGTCATGGAGTGTTTGAATATCAAAACTGCCGCCTTTGCTGTAAAGATACAGAAAAGCCACCAACATAAATACGGAGCCCAAGAAGGTGTATAGGAAGAACTTCACCGTTGCATAAATCCGGTTTGGTCCACCCCATATGCCGATTATCATAAACATCGGAATCAACATCGCTTCCCAAAATACATAAAAAAGCATCGCATCTTGAGCACTAAAGACGGCAACCATTAGGCCATTTAAGATCAGAAATGCACCGAGATATTGAGACTGACGATCAGTAATCGAATCCCATGCAGCCAATACCACCAACACTGTTGTGAAGGTTGTTAAAAGAATTAACGGCATGGCAATTCCATCAATGCCGAGATGATAGTTAATATTAAAAACTTCTATCCAAGGAATATTTTCAACGAACTGCATGGCGTGCGTGCTGTTATCAAAATCAAAATAGAGCGGAACCGATAGCGCAAATGTCAGTAATGAAGCGACCAATGCGATCAACTTTGATGTACTGCTTTTTAAATGTGTATCAGCAAAAACTAACGCAAGCCCAACCAACACGGGCATCCAAATAATCAAACTCAACAATGGGAAATTAGAAACCATGGACAAAAATCCCTAGTAAGGCCAGCAATCCGAGAATCATGGCGAATGCATAATGATAAAGATAACCCGATTGGATATGTCTAATTACACCGGAGATAAATCCAACAAATTTAGCTGAGCCATTAACCATCATTCCATCGATCATGAGACGATCACCAATATTGGAAAACAAACTTCCTAGCGCCCTTGCACCACCAGCAAAAAATATTTGGTTGAATTGATCGAAGCCATATTTTTTGGTTAACACCCAATGAATCGGTCGTAAAATCGACGCTAAATTCCCCGGCGCTTTAGGAAAACCAATGTAGCCTACCCAAGCAACGACAACACCAAGCATAGCTAAAATAAAGGGTAGTTGTGTTACACCATGTTTGATCATTTCAAACCAACCATGAAAATGTTCGCCCATTTCTTTTAGTGAGTTATTCTCAGGAAAAACTAAAATACTACTGCCGAAATAATCACTAAATAACATTGGTTCTATAAATATCGCGCCAACCAAAACAGAAGGGATCGCCAATAAAATAAGTGGCATCGTCACCACCGAAGGTGATTCTTTCAAATGCGCACGGGTATGCTCATCCATTCTTTCTTTACCGTGGAAGACCATAAAGATCAAACGGAAGGAGTACAGTGCGGTAATGAAAACGCCAGAGAGCACAGCCCAATAGGCAATGTCCGCACCGTAACGATCGGAATGATGTACCGCTTCTATAATGGCATCTTTAGAAAAGAAGCCAGCTAACCCCGGAAACCCGATCAATGCTAACGAGCCTATCAAGCTCGTTATCCAGGTGATCGGCATATACTTTCTTAATCCGCCCATCTTGCGCATATCTTGTTCGTGATGCATGCCGATAATCACCGAGCCGGCCGCAAGAAATAATAATGCTTTAAAGAAAGCGTGTGTACCTAAATGGAAAATTGCCGCTGAATATGCAGATACGCCGAGCGCAACTGTCATATAGCCTAGTTGAGATAATGTTGAATAAGCCACAACTCGTTTGATATCCGTTTGAACAAGTCCTAGTAAGCCCATAAAGAAGGCTGTAAAGGCACCGATCAATAAAACAAAACTTAATGCGGTTTCAGATAACTCAAACAAAGGTGACATTCGTGCCACCATGAAGATCCCTGCAGTAACCATAGTCGCAGCATGAATCAAAGCTGAAATAGGCGTTGGGCCTTCCATCGAATCCGGTAGCCAAACATGTAAAGGGGCTTGCGCAGATTTACCCATTGCACCAATAAATAACAATATGCAAATAACCGTCATCAAAGACCACTGCTTATCTGCCCAAATATTGATCGTTCTATCTGCCATGGCTGGAGCTTGTTGAAACACCTCGGCGTAATCCATTGAGTTGAAATACATCAACACTGCCGCTATGCCTAATAAGAAACCAAAGTCACCCACACGATTAACTAAGAATGCTTTTAAATTTGCAAAAATTGCTGTGTCTTTTTTAAACCAAAATCCGATCAACAAATAAGAGACGAGTCCAACCGCTTCCCAGCCAAAAAAGAGCTGCATAAAGTTATTCGACATAACCAACATGAGCATGCTGAATGTAAAGAGCGAAATGTAACTAAAGAAGCGTTGATAACCAGGGTCATCTTGCATATAACCGATGGTATAAATATGAACCATTAGCGAGACAAAGGTGACGATAACCATCATCGTAGTACTCAATTCATCGAGTAAAAAGCCGACATGAAAATTGATCCCACCACTGCTTAACCAGGTATAAAGATTAGTATTAAGCGGCTCTTCATCGCCCCAAACTATCCCCATATAGACCAACAAAGACAGTGCAAAACTGATCGCAACACCTAATACTGTGATCCAGTGCGAACCTGTTCGTCCAATCTTCTTGCCAAATAGACCGGCCATAATTGCAGCGACCAATGGGGCGAGGACGATAATGTAAGCATAATTAATCATCAGTCATCATCCTTTGAGGTCATCAAGTTCAGCAACATTAATTGTGCCACGGTTGCGGAATAATACGACCAGAATAGCAAGGCCTATCGCAGCTTCTGCGGCTGCAACGGTAAGAATAAAAAACACGAATACTTGTCCGGCAATGTCACCTGCGAAGTGAGAAAAAGCGAGAAAATTCATATTTACTGACAACAACATCAATTCGATACACATAAGAATGATGATTAGATTTTTTCGGTTTAGAAAAATACCAGTGACGCTCAAGGTAAAAAGGATCGCACCGAGAATCAGAAAATGAGATAAGCTCAAACTCATGATCTCTCCCCTTTATCCGTCACCGCATCCATTTTTACAATGCGTAATCGATCTTCTTTTTTAACGGATACTTGTTTAGATATATTCGGTGTTTTTGCACTACGTGATTTACGTAGACTCAGCATAATCGCAGCAATAATTGCAACTAAAAGAATCACTGCAGCAATCTCGAACGCATAAACATAATCGGTGTATAAAACACGACCAAGCTCTTCAGTATTACTATAATCTGCTGCATGACGTGCAGGTGGTGTTATTTGATCGGCTCCGAACTTATCCGGTCCAACGACACTAATCATCAAGCCCAACATGGAGACCGCGATGACACCCCCAATCAATAGAAACTTAACGAACCCCTCTTTCAACACGGCTAAATCTATATCCAGCATCATCACCACAAACAAGAATAGCACCATGACCGCACCTACATAAACGAGAATTAAGGTGATAGCTAAAAACTCGGCTTCCAGCAACATCCAAATCGCAGAACTCGCGAAGAAGGACAGCACTAAAAATAAAGCAGCATGGACAGGGTTTCGGACAAAGATAACCATGCTTGCAGCAACCACTAAAATGCTCGCAAATAGGTAAAAAACAATTAGATCATACGGCAATCCCATCATCGGTATTTCACCTCCACTTCTCGATCAGCAGCAATCTCGTCTTCAAGCAGCACAGCATTCGCTAAAAGTTTTTCTTTGGTCATGAGCAAGTCACTACGTTCTTCACCATGATATTCAAAGTGTCGTGATTCGACGATTGAATCTACTGGACAAGACTCTTCACAAAAACCGCAATAGATACATTTAGTCAGATCAATTTCATATTTTGTCGTTCGTCGTGAACCATCTTCGCGTTGCTCCGATTCAATAGTGATCGCTGCAGCCGGACAAACAGCTTCACATAACTTACAAGCAATACAACGCTCTTCACCATTAGGATAGCGTCGCAACGCATGCAGTCCTCTAAAACGAGGAGACTGAGGTGTTTTTTCGTCAGGATATTGAACCGTGATCTTACGTTCAATTAGATGACTTCCCGTCTGTTTCAGACCTTTCAATAATTCCCAAAGGAATAAACTTTTTATCGTTTTCCAAATCTTCATGCGTCAAACCAAGGTGGTACTTCAAACACAACCATGCCTCCAACAACCAATATCCAAATAATCGTTAGCGGTATAAAAATTTTCCAACCCAAACGCATGATTTGGTCGTATCGATAGCGTGGGAATGTTGCACGGAACCAAAGAAATAAAAATAGGAAAAAACTAGTTTTTAGCAGTAACCATAAAATCCCAGGAATCCAGTTTGTATATTCTTCAACGACACCTAAGCCGATGGCATCGAGACCTTGAAATGGTGAGAGCCAACCACCTAAAAACATAATCGCAGATAACACTGATATTAAGATCATGTTGGCATATTCGGCCAAGAAGAAAAGTGCAAATGACATGCCCGAATACTCAACGTGAAAGCCTGCAACAATTTCAGACTCACCTTCTGCCACATCAAACGGCGCTCGGTTTGTTTCTGCAACACCAGAGATAAAATAAATAATAAACAGCGGAAACAATGGCAACCAGAACCAGTTAAGCAAGCTACCTTGCTGAGCCAATACAATCTCGCTTAGGTTCAAACTCCCTGCGGCAATCAAAACACCTACCAAAGCAAAGCCCATCGCAATTTCATAGGACACGATTTGTGCTGAGGCGCGCATACAGCTTAAAAATGCATACTTAGAATTTGATGACCAACCCGCGATCAATACGCCATAAACGGCCAGAGAGGTCAGAGCCAGAATGTAAAGCAAGCCAGCATTGATATCAGCTAGCACCACCAAGTTATCAAAGGGAATAACCGCCCATGCAGCCAAAGCTGGAGCAAGCGTTATAATCGGTCCGAGAAAATATAAAGCCTTATTTGCTTTAGTCGGCAGAATAATTTCTTTCGATAAGAGTTTCAATGCATCCGCAATCGGTTGCAACCAACCTCGTGGCCCAACACGGTTTGGCCCTATCCGCATTTGCATATAACCAATGATTTTTCGTTCGGCAAACGTCAAGTAAGCAACACAACCCATGATAGGTAATACGATCGCAACTATCTTGAGTAAGATAATCAAGATCATCGGCAGCGGTTCGGGCAACCAAAGCCCAAGCCATGATTGCCATGTAGCTATCATTTGACCTTCTCCAATACAAATTGGCCTGGCTTAATTCCAAAGTCAGGTTCCGGCTTGTAACCACGTCGCCACAGTGCACATGTCTTGGGAAGTGAGTCATCGATAACGCTTTTTAATACAACCGATTGACTACCCTGTTTAATATTGATCTGTCCACCAGCTTTTATATCAAGTTGAGTCGCTAATGAAGAATGTATGTGTAAAACACTCTCTTCGAGATTCTCCATTTTCTGCAAAGCCGCCGCTCGACGAACTAAAGGATCCGTGAAATAGACTGGCGTATCGAAAACTAACTCAATTCCACGCTCTTCGGCTTTGATCTCTTTGGGGAAAACCCACTTGCCTTTGTTATCGAGAACAATATCTTTGTTCAGCTGTTTAACTTCAGTAAGAATTTCTTCAGAAGAATCATAATCAAATCCTTCTAGATCAAATAAGTTACCCAGAACTCGTAAGATCTTCCACCCAGGCCGTGCCTCACCGTGAGGTTTAACCGCTCCCGAAAAACTTTGCCAAGTTCCTTCCGCATTGACGAAAGTTCCTGATGTTTCAGCAAACAAACCCATTGGTAAGATCACGTCAGCATACAGCATCATTTTTTCTGAACGGAAACCGAACATTGATACGACAAATTCTGCCGATCGTAACGCCCTATCTGCAGCAACTGAAGTCAGGCTATCAAGTTCAGGCTCTGTACCGAGCAATACATACGCCCGCATACGTTCTTCAAACATGGCTCGTGCATTTTCACCAGAATATTTCGTTGGTTTACCACCGGCTTCTCGGTGAGGCAGTACGCCTGCAAGCCAAGCGCCACAAGTATTTGCTGCTTCAGGAAAATAACCTAAGCTCGATCCACTTAGCTCTGCAATCATGCCTGCCAAAGCTCGAATCTTACTAGCATTCGGATAGGCTGATGCGATATGCCCAAGAAGAATGGTTGACTGTTCTCCGTCACGTAGGCTTTCAGCAATAATTTTTTGTTCACGTGTTGCCTCGACATTATGCAACAACGCTTCAACTTCGGGAGTTGAACCTTCTTCTGATAGCGCCTTGACGATCCCAGCAAGTACTGATTCTGTCGCAGAAGGTGATTGAATTAATCGCCCTACAGCTTCCCAGTTGAAATCAAAATCCGCTGGGTTAACCACAAAAATTTCAGCACCATGATCAGCTGCTTTGTGGATTCTATAATTGATCAAAGGTAACTCTTGTCGAACATTACTGCCGATAATCAAAGCTGAATCTAATTCCTCAAGATCTGCAATCCTCTGACCTAACCATGGAAAATCTGGTAACTCATTCTGATCCGTGAAATCAGCCTGCATAAGCCGATGATCAATATTGTGACAGCCTATGCCACGTAATAATTTCTGAAACAAGTACAACTCTTCTAAAGTACAGGTTGGCGAGGCTAACGCACCAATACGGGAACTAATAACTTTTTTTAGCCCGTCGACAGCAAATTTTAATGCGGTTTCCCAATCAGTTTCCTGCCACACACCATTAGCCTTGATCATCGGCTTGCTTAATCGATCGGGACTATTTAACCCTTCGTAACTGAAGCGATCACGATCAGAAATCCAAACTTCATTAATCGCTTCGTTTTCTTTAGGAACCACACGTTTGACGATATTTCCTTTGACATGAATATGAACATTCGAACCAATCGCATCATGTGGAGCAATACTGTCATGCTGGCGTAATTCCCAAGCTCTTGCAGAATATCGATACGGTTTTGATGTCAGTGCACCAACTGGACAAAGATCAATGATGTTGCCAGAAAGCTCTGAGTTCACCGCTTTTTCAATGTAGGTGCCGATCTGCATATCTTCGCCACGACCAGTCGCCCCAATTTCACGCATACCCGCAACTTCGTCGCCAAAACGGACACAACGTGTGCAATGAATACATCGTGTGAAATCTGTTTGAATTAACGGGCCAATATCTTGATCTTTCGCGATCCTTTTTTGCTCAGAATAACGAGAAACATCATCCCCATAACCCATCGCGACATCTTGTAGCTCGCACTCACCACCTTGATCACATATTGGGCAATCTAGCGGATGATTGATCAATAAGAATTCCATCGTCGATTTTTGACCTTCTTTGGCCAACTTCGACTGGGTAAAAACCTTCATACCTTCCATAACGGGTGTCGCACAAGCGGGCACCGGCTTGGGAGCTTTTTCTACTTCAACCAAACACATTCTACAATTTGCAGCGACAGATAATTTCTTGTGGTAACAAAAGCGAGGAACACTAACTCCGGCCTCATCAGTCGCTTGGATCAGCATAGAACCTTTACGAACATGGACTTCTTTACCATCCACTTCAATCGTGACAAGTTGATCAGGCATTGGTCATTTTCTCCCCAGATTGTTCCGGATTGCCTGTCACCATGCTGTAACCATGTTTGATGTAGTGCTCAAATTCAGGCATAAAATGTTTTAGCATACCTTGTACGGGCATAGCAGCCGCATCACCTAACGCACAAATTGTTCGACCCGCAATTTTACCAGCAATATCTTCCAGCTTATCCAGATCACCCATTTGACCTTTACCTTCAACGATCCGCGTTAACATCCGATATAACCAACCAGTACCTTCACGGCAAGGCGTACATTGCCCACAGGACTCTGCATAATAAAATCGTGATAAACGCTGTAAGACCTTAACCATATCTGTGCTGTCATCCATGACGATCACAGCTCCAGATCCCAGCATAGAACCGATCTTAGAGATCGAATCATAATCCATGGTCACGCCCATTATTGTCTCTGCAGGAACAACAGGTACTGATGAGCCTCCAGGGATAACTGCCTTAAGAGTACTTCCTTCTCTCATCCCTCCAGCCAGCTTCAACAAATCTTTAAATGATGTTCCCATCGGGATCTCAAAATTACCCGGATTCGCTACATGACCACTAACTGAAAAGATTTTTGTACCGCCATTGTTTGATATCCCGACACCAGAAAACCAATCAGACCCTTTACGTAAAATAGTTGGAACAGATGCTAGAGATTCGGTGTTATTAACGGTGGTTGGTCTACCATAAAGACCATGACTAGCAGGAAATGGTGGTTTAAATCGAGGCTGACCTTTTTTGCCTTCAAGTGATTCTAAAAGTGCGGTTTCTTCACCACAAATATATGCGCCTGCGCCAAGCGTTGGATATAGATCAAAGTCGATCCTACTATCCTTGATATTTTTACCTAATAAACCATATTGGTAAGCTTCGCGTACCGCATGCTCAAAACGTTTAAAAGGCTCATCCATAAATTCACCACGCATGTAGTTATAAGCAACACTTGCCCCGATCGCATAACTAGCGATTGCCATGCCTTCAACTAATGCGTGAGGGTTAAACCTTAAAATATCTCGATCTTTACATGTACCTGGCTCGCTTTCGTCCGAGTTACAAACGAGATAATTTTGCATCCCAATGCGTGGCATAAAGCTCCACTTCACACCTGTAGGAAAGCCCGCGCCACCACGTCCACGTAATCCAGACTCTTTGATATTTTCAATAATTTCTTCTGGTGGAATTTTTTCTTCTATAATTTTATTCCACGCTTCATAACCGCCAATCGAAATATAATTCTTCATCAACCATGGCTCGTCGAACTGCAACGTTTCATAACAAGTCTGGTTTAAAATTATATCCTTCACGTCGTTACTCATTCCAACTTATCCAGAATTTCGTCAATCTGTTTCGTGGTTAGCTTTTCATAAAAAACATGATCAACCATCATCATCGGTGCACCACAACATGCAGCCAAACATTCTTCTTCCCGCTTTAGATAAATGCGGTCATCTTTTGTACTTTCACCCGTTTTAATACCCAGTTTATTTTCGACATGCTCAACTAACTCATCAGCCCCATTTAACATGCAAGAAATGTTGTTGCATATGGAAACACTATGCCGGCCAACAGGCTCCGTTTCTAACATAGAGTAAAAACTAGCAACCTCATAAACAGCGATCTTGCTTAAACCCAAGTATTCAGCAACGGCATCCATCAACTCTACTGTTAAGAATCCTCGGTTTTCATGCTGTACTTCTTGCAAAGAGCCTATTACTGCAGACTGCCTCTGGTCAGCAGGAAACTTTGCTAACAATTTCTCAATCACTTCAACCGCATGTTCGGATAAAATTGAAGCGGTTCTTTCCATCATCGATCAATCTCCCCGAATACAATATCTTGCGTCCCGATCACAGCCACAACATCAGCTAACATATGTCCTTTTACCATCTCATTAATTGCCGCAATATGGGCAAAACCAGCTGCGCGAATTTTCACTCGGTAAGGCTTATTAGCACCATCTGAGATTAGGTAAATTCCAAACTCACCTTTAGGATGTTCGATAGCTGAATAAACCTCGCCTTCTGGTACACAATATCCTTCTGTAAAAAGTTTAAAGTGATGAATTAATGATTCCATCCCCTCTTTCATATCTTCACGCTTTGGAGGCGTTAATTTGTGATCATCCAAAATAACCGAGCCCGGATTCTCACGCAGCCAATCAACACACTGCTTTATAATACGATTTGACTGACGCATTTCTTCGATACGTACTAGGTAGCGATCATAGCAATCACCATTGGTTCCAACGGCAATATCAAAGTCCATCTGATCGTAGACTTCATAAGGTTGTTTTTTACGCAGATCCCATTCGATACCAGAACCTCTAAGCATGGGCCCAGAAAAGCCCATTTGCTTCGCACGTTCTGGACTGACAATACCGATATCAACGGTACGTTGTTTCCAGATACGGTTATCCGTCAAAAGGGTTTCATATTCATCAACACAGGCTGGAAAGCGCTTCACAAAATCATCAATAAAATCTAGCAAACTACCCTGTCGGTTTTCATTGAGCTTTTTAATTCGACGCTTACCTTTCCATTTTGACTCTTCATATTGAGCCATGGAATCAGGCAAATCACGATAAACACCACCGGGACGATAATAGGTAGCATGCATCCGGGTGCCTGAGACAGCCTCGTAACAATCCATCAGATCTTCACGTTCGCGGAAACAATAAAGAAACATGGTCATTGCGCCAACGTCGAGCGCATGTGTTCCTAACCACATAAGGTGATTTAAAATGCGCGTAATTTCATCAAACATCACACGTATATATTGAGCACGAATGGGAGCCTCAATATTAAGTAGCTTTTCGATTGCGTTAACGTAAGCGTGTTCATTACACATCATCGATACATAGTCGAGCCGATCCATATAACCGATACTTTGGTTGTATGGCTTACTTTCTGCAAGTTTTTCAGTACCTCGGTGTAACAGGCCGACATGTGGATCAGCTCGTTCAATCACCTCACCATCCATTTCGAGGATCAGGCGTAAAACACCATGAGCGGCAGGATGCTGCGGCCCAAAGTTGAGCGTCATATTTTTAATTTCAGGCATCGTCATTCTCCTCAGATGCCTTCACTCCAAAATGATTATCAACTCTGATAACCCGTGGAACTAGAACTCGACTTTCAATCGTGACAGGTTGATAAACCACACGACCTTTTTCTTCGTCGTAACGAACCTCTACATTACCTTCCAAAGGAAAATCCTTTCTAAATGGGTGCCCAATAAAGCCATAATCGGTTAGTAAACGACGTAAATCTGGATGACCATCAAATAGAATACCGAAGAGATCAAAAGCTTCTCTTTCATACCAATCCGCCGAATTCCATATGGAAACAACTGAGGGAACAATGGGTGGCTCACCTGAGGTAAAGACTCGTAAACGCAGACGTTGGTTGTGATTTAAAGACAATAGTTGGTAGACAACAGCGAACCTTCTTTCATCATCCACTTTCTCTGCTTCATCAACCGAAACACCTCGGCTAAAACCTGAGCTTGTTGCGCCCTGTGTTTGCCAATCAGTTTCACCATAAGTAGAAAAATCGACACCACAAAGATCCATTAATTGATCAAAGGCAAATGACGTTTCATCTCGCAGTGCTGTTGCGACTTCTAATATTGCAGCAACGGGAACGTCCATAATAACTTGCTCGACACAGCTATCACAGATCACCGAGAACTCAGAGAATCGTTGCTCTAATTGGTCAGACAATTTTTTTATGCTGGCTTCAGTGGCTGGCATGGTTGAGTAATTTATCCTTGTGCAGGACGGGCAATGGTATTTGTCCGTTTAATTTTTTTCTGTAATTGTATAATTCCATAAAGCAAAGCTTCTGCTGTTGGAGGACAACCGGGTACATATACATCAACGGGGACAATTCGATCACAGCCCCTTACAACGGAATAAGAATAGTGATAATAGCCACCACCATTCGCGCATGAGCCCATTGAGATAACCCAACGTGGCTCTGCCATTTGGTCGTAAACTTTTCGTAAAGCAGGAGCCATTTTATTAACCAACGTTCCAGCAACGATCATGACATCAGACTGACGAGGACTGGGCCGAAAGACAACCCCAAAACGATCCATATCGTAACGAGAGGCTCCAGCCTGCATCATCTCAACAGCACAACAAGCCAAACCAAATGTCATCGGCCATAAAGAGCCTGTACGTGCCCAATTAACAACACTATCGACCGATGTCGTGACATATCCCTTTTCCAGTACGCCTTCTATTCCCATTCAAGAGCCCCTTTTTTCCACTCATAAATAAAGCCGATTACTAAAATCCCTAGAAAGATTATCATGGCGATAAATCCAAACATGCCTAGTTCATCGAGCACGGTCGCCCACGGAAATAAAAATGCGATTTCTAAGTCAAAAATAATAAAAAGAATAGCGACCAGATAATAACGAACGTCAAACTTCATTCGTGCATCTTCAAATGCTTCAAAGCCACATTCATAAGGAGAGTTTTTTTCGGTGTTGGGTTTTGTCGGGCTGATAAAATGCCCAAGAGTTAGAGATACAATACCGATGGCTGTAGAAACACCAAGAAAGATTAGAACCGGTATGTATTGTTCAAGCATTATAGTTACCTATTTATGACTCAGAACTCTAGAACTTCATGTTAATAAGCATCATTTTTTATAACAATATCACATAAGGAAACAGTGATATTCTTTTAAAGAAATGGTGCCGATGGCCGGAGTCGAACCGGCACGGCTTTCGCCACTACCCCCTCAAGATAGCGTGTCTACCAATTCCACCACATCGGCAATTCTAATTTCAATCTTAGCTTATTGTTTTTTCTATTACTGAGGGACTACCGGCATATCTAACTGTTCCGCTTGTTCTACAGAAACAGGAAGATCGTCTATAGCTGCTTGAGGCAAATCGGCTTCTATCACCTCAGGATTTATCATATTTGGATTGACAGCATCTATCATTTCAACTTTTTCCATTAAGCTTTCTTTTTCCACACCAGTTGTTGACAGGTATGACAGAAAAAAACTATTGGAAAAAAATACAAATGCCAAAATTCCCGTCGCTCGGGTCAGAAATGAAGTTGACCCTGATGAACCAAAAACAGTCGATGAAGCCCCGCTTCCAAAAGCGGCCCCAGCATCCGCACCTTTACCATGCTGAATCAAGATCAACCCGATCAAGGTAAGTGCCATTAATATATGAACTATCAATAAAATCGACTGCATTACTTACTCCGTTATGACGCGCTAATTAATTAGCTGCGCGACAAATTTCTAGAAAATCTTCTGACTTGAGAGCTGCACCACCGATCAGGCCACCATCAATATCATTCATCGCAAAAATTTCTTTAGCGTTGTCAGGCTTTACGCTACCACCGTATAAAATACGAACCTGCTCCGCGACTACTCGTTCTTGCTCATATTCAGCAACAATATCCCGAATAAAGCGATGCACCTCTTGTGCCTGCTCTGGGCTAGCGGTCAATCCTGTTCCTATGGCCCATACTGGCTCATAAGCAATAACAGCATTTTCAAAACCTATCGCACCAACTTTTTCTAAGACGGTCCTTAATTGTTCTTCTATCACAGCTTCTGTTCTATCGTTCTCACGATCTTCCAGCTGCTCTCCAACGCACAAAATTGGTGCTAAACCTTGTTTTTGGCTCTGGATAAATTTATCCGTAACTAACTCACTCGTTTCTCCATACAAACTACGTCGTTCAGAATGTCCTAGAATAACAAAGTCGCAAGCAAAATCATTAAGCATTTTGCAAGATATTTCACCCGTGAAAGCACCCGCTTCTTCACTTGAAACATTTTGACCGCCTAATAATATCGATGTGCCCTTTACGAGCTCTGACACATTCGCAATATATATAGCAGGTGGACAGACAGAAACTTCAACATTCTCTATTCCTGCTAACCCTTGTTTAATTCCTTCAACAAGTGGTTTGATACTCTCCAGAGTACCATTCATTTTCCAATTTCCTGCAACTAACGGTTTACGCAATTTATTCTCACCTCATGTGGAAAAGATAGCGGCAGGAAGCATACAGCGAGCGAGGCTGGAAATCAATTCTCTAGACTTTTATTTTCCTTTAAACTTTCAGTTTATATGAAAAAACAATACCGCAAGAAGAAGCCTTAAGAAGGCTATCAATTAACGTTCCTGTCTACTCGCTAGTTTTTACTTTGGAACAAGGCTTTTTATCTTAGAAGGAAGCTCTTTTGCGCTCTCGATCCAAGCGACGACTGTTTCAGTATCGGGCACTGATTGTAGTGTATGCTCTTCTGTATTAACTCTCGCCATGATAGCGGTTAGCGTCGCTCCTTTTTGACGAGCCATTTCGCCGACAGAAGCGATTCCTGAAGCCTCTAATAATTCAGCATATCGTCCACGAACTCCTGGAATACGCATCAAGTCAGACATACTGACCCATTTTCCAACAACAAATGGTTCCACCTTCACATGTTTCGCTGTTTCTGTTTGCCGTGATGATTCACAACACTGGTTGAGTAACTGTTCGGTATTTTCGATTCGAGCAGCGCGTAGTCTATTGCCATAGGTAGTACCGACACCTTCAATCTCTTCAACGGGGTAAGGCCAAAGTGATCGCAAGCCACCTGTATCCAGCTTAACGGCAGCATAACCAGATGTAGCCCCATTTACTTCCGTTTCATTTTCTAACGAGCTGCTATTTTGATCATTGTATTTAGACTTATAACTATCCCTATCAGCTTGAAGGTGTCCAAGTGCTACTCTATGACTGTTTTCCGTTGCAGCAAGGTTTCTATCGCTTGATACTTTCTTGATCCACCACCCAACAAATACTCCGACTATCGCCGCCAATAGGAGGTAAATTAACATTTCATTGATCAGATACAACATCCGCTATTTTCCTTCCACTTTAAATTCTATACGCCGATTTCTAGCCATACCTTTAACAGTATTATTATCAGCGATCGGCATAAGTTCTCCATAACCTTTTGCACTAAGTTTATTTGCATTGATACCATGTTTTTTTAGATAAGCAACAACAGCCTTCGCACGTGATTCGCTCAACCTCTGGTTGTATGCCCTGAGACCTCGGCTATCAGTATGTCCACCAACCTCAACACTAAACTCCGCGCATCCCTTCGCTATGGTAACAAGCTGATCAAGCAGACCGTGACTTCTGAGCTTGATAGCAGCTTTATTCGTATCAAACAAAATCCGTTTGCCGGCCAAAGCTTCATTAAACTGCCTCTGACAAGGAACCTTCAACTCTGATGTTTTTGTTACTACAGGAGCAGCCTGCGGTTCTGCGACGATAGGTTCTAGTACTGATTCGCTTATTTTTATATCAAACCGAGCAATATACGTTTGCCCAATACCCTCAGCCACATCAGCCTTAACCCTTTCCACTAGCTCTTCTGACGCCGTTGTGCCTGAAAGAGTCAAGGTATTATCGACCATCGAAGCTTGCCCTTTACTAAACATAACTAAATTTGCCAGTGCCGTTTCTACGGTGTTATGCCAGCCTTGTGGAGCACCATAAGAAACACGAAGTTGATCTTCAACATTATCTTCACCAAAGGTTTCTTTGGCCTTATTTAACAGCCACAAATGAGATACTTCGTCAGCCACAACTCCTGTTAGTGTGATTGCTCCACTCTTATAAGAAAAATCCGTACGGTACGGGCTTTCCGCTACAGGAAATAAAATAGCTGGTTGAGGCTCTTCAGCCATGTAGGCCTCGATTGGTTCGGCTTCAACAACCTCAGCATTTTCCTCAACATCAGGTACTTGAGCTTCAAACTCATCTTCTTTTATCTTATCTAAATCAAGCTGGTTAACGACACTACGTACACCAAAAACTTTACCTGCAATATCAGCGGCCAAGTTCTTTTCTCTAACGTTTGGAGCTATTCCTGAGAGATAAATATCACGGCCATCAACACCAACTAGAGCAAAACTCTTGCCACTATTGGTCAGTGCTTGTTGAGTACGCGTTGCTATGTCATCCTCAATACGAGGTGTGTTTGTATATATGCAAAAGCGGGCAAGAATTGACAATGCAACCAAGCCGAGCAATATAATAAGGAACCTGCTCATTACTTCCCCCTTCAGGATCTATAAACGGTTATTATTCTTAGTCTGATATCCAGAATTAGCGTGGGAATAAATTGTGTCATTTCATCACAACATACAGTCATATTGCCTTTTTTTCAAAGGCTGATCAAGCAGTTCCCCTAGGACGGGAATTAATTATTTACCGTAAAGACCTTCTCAAACTTCCGACCTTTAGAATCTTCCATTTCAGCTTTTAACTCCCCTCCTTGCCCGGGGTTAAAGAAAAATCTAAAACTTGGATCTTGACTAATAGAAATATCAGTTTCAGCAGTCATAATGTGTTTTTCATTAAAACTAATCATAACTTTGGTAACGTAATCCGCAGGGATAATCGCTCGCGTTCTTTGATCAAGCTGTAGTCCATTCACATTCGGATGCCTGATACGAAGCTGCCCTAACAGCCCATCGTTATTTTCAGAATCTACGGATCGGAAATTCATCTCACCAATATGTTCCTTCGCCGCCTGAAGCTCTAAAAAAGGTGGCGGCAAAGAGCACCCTCCACTCGCGCGAACAAATTTAGCATCCATAAACAGCTCACCATTATTCAGCTCTGCAACAGCACGTACATTGGTGTATTGATCAATCCTAATCCGCATAGCAAGATCAGCACGTCCCATGGCAGGGGTAAGATGAAATGTGCCTGCTAAAGGCACCGGATTATTATCAGCGAATAAATACAATGTCTTAATATAACGTTCAGCCGTTTGTGGTATTTGGGCATTAATACTAACAGGTACAACACTGGCATCTTCCGCTCGATACGGAACCGTTAGTTTGACGATGGACTCACTTATCGTAATAAGTCTCTCTTGAAAGTGTTTCTGACGGATGAAAGTGGTCCAGACATCTAGTTCAGATCGCTCCTCAGCTATACTTAAAAGTGGAAAAGTACTTGATACTGCCAGTAAACCCAGCAAATAGATCCGTAACCACTTCATGTCTGACCTCCGTATATCTTATTCGGTAAAAATTATTACACTTAATAATTATGGCCTATGTTTTGACTAGAATAAATATATCAAAAGGCCTATCCCTTTCAGCTTGTCTTCTAGAGTTATATGTCTACAAATAATGAGTAACTTTCTGATCTAGATCAGTATAGAAAGGGGTAATATAAGTATATCTTATTCAAAACCTTAGCCTTTAAGGTATACTCTTTTACATGAACACTCACTCTGATGGCCCATTGATTGATTCGTTTGGACGAACCGTCTCCTATGTCAGATTATCTGTAACAGATCGCTGTGACTTCCGCTGCGTCTATTGTATGAGCGAAGATATGACCTTTGTCCCCCGGGCACAGGTACTAACCCTCGAAGAATTAGGTCAAATCGCACGCGCCTTTGCAGAGCTTCAAATCAAAAAAATCCGTATTACCGGTGGTGAGCCTCTGGTCAAAAATAATGTCCTGAAACTCTTCGACGAGATTGGTGCTATGCCAGGCATTAATGAGCTCACTCTCACAACAAATGGTTCACAATTGACTCGCATGGCAGCAGATCTAAAAGCTTCCGGAGTTAGTCGCATCAATATCAGCCTCGACACACTCAAAGCTGATAAATTTAAAGAACTCACTAGAACGGGAGATATTAGCAAAGTACTTGCCGGTATTGATGCAGCGATCAAGGCCAAGTTTGAAAAAATTAAGATCAATGCTGTTATCCTCAAAAATAGGAATCACGACGAAGTTACTGATTTAGTCAACTTTGCTATCGAGCGCGAACTGGATATCACCTTCATCGAGGAGATGCCTCTTGGCAAAGTCTCTGATAGAAGTCGTGAAGAAGCGTATTATTCCAGTGATCGTATTAAAGAAGATCTTGCTCAGTCCTTTGAACTTATTGAGACGACAGAATCAACTGGTGGGCCTGCGCGCTACATCAAAATTCCAAACACAAAAACTAAAGTAGGCTTCATTTCGCCCCACAGCCATAACTTCTGCTCAACCTGTAATAGAGTCCGTGTCACTGCTGAAGGCTTACTTTTACTCTGCTTAGGACAAGAACACTCTGTCGACTTGAAAAGAGTAATACGGGCAAATCCTGGTGACATAGAAAAGTTGAAAAAAACGATACGTGATGCCATGAGTATCAAGCCAGAAGGTCATGATTTTGATATTACTGCGAAGCCCATTATATTCAGACACATGAATAGCACTGGTGGATAAAAAAAAATCCTTCTACCGCCCCGAACTAACACAATCGGGTCTAGCCCCAACCTGCACTGTTATTGCTTATGATGAATACGGCAAGCAACGTGAAACTCAAATTGCAGGGGAATTACCACTAACTATCTATCTTGATCGAAAAGAAATCGTCACTCTTATGACCCTAGGTGGACATCCTGAAGCACTGGTTTTAGGCTTCCTCAAAAATCAACGACTGATCAATAGAATAGAAGACATCAAATCCATTCAGGTCGACTGGGAAACTAATGCTGTTGCCGTAACGACCAACAATCCGATTGAAAATATTGAACAACGTTTGGAGAAGAGAACTGTCACAACTGGCTGCGGTCAGGGCACGGTATTTGGTGACATTATGGCAGGGCTAGATGAAATCAAGTTAGAACACTTCCCCATCAAACAATCGATGATTTACGCGCTTCTATACAATCTACGTGAATATAACGATGTCTATAAATCTGCTGGAGCCGTACATGGCTGTGCTCTTTGCCAAGATGAAAGAATTATAAACTTCGTTGAAGATGTCGGCCGACATAATGCCGTCGATTCAATTGCTGGCAAAATGTGGTTAGATAATGTTTCCGGTTGCAACAAAATCTTCTACACCACCGGTAGGCTTACTTCCGAAATGGTGATTAAGATCGCACAAATGGGTATCTCTGTATTGCTATCTCGCTCAGGCATCACTCAAATGGGATTAGACCTAGCACAAAAAACAGGTGTCACCATGATAGCTCGAGCCAAAGGAAAACACTTTTTAGTTTTTAACGGTCAAAAATTGATCGAATACGACGCCCCACCAACAAGACGTCCATAAACTTAACAGTTCTTTGCTTACTTCCTGTTAACAACCGAATGAATGACATGATCATGTTCAAAGAAAACCGTAATATTCGCATACGACCATTTTGTAATCGGTGGTTCACCAACCGGCGAATATTTCTTAATCGGTTTACCGTACAGATTTTCAACCTGTGCTCGAGACATCCCACGGTCAGGTCGTTCAACAGTAGTATTTTTCTCAATCGTATTAATCAACAAGGTATCCGCTGATACCACTGACGTCATAAAGGATAAAAGGCAAACTACTAATAATTTCTGAATCATTTTCACAATACATTCCTTCAATTGTTGTTCTAAGTAAAGCCTTGGAAGTAATAATGCGAGGCCAAGCTTAACAATGTAATCACTCACAACCTTATCGACCTTAGACAACAACACTTTAGAACAAGTAGCAGATCTAACGAGGAGAGCTGTTCAGAATAATAAAGTTACAGTATTCAAAAATCAGTCATTGGCGAAACATTTCAACGATTAATTTATTCCTGCCAAAAGGAATGGACATCTAAACAATTCAACAAAATTAAGTAGATAATCGACGGTTTCGAGTAATAAGTGCACAAGCCAAGAAAGAGTGCCAGCTGTTATAGTTCCTTTTCCAGCAAATATGACTCCAATCAGAAAATCATCTCATTTACTATTGAACGACTCTTTAACATGAAGAAAAACTGATGTTTTTATGCAAAAATTCGAACAGCATCTTATTTAAGGAAAAGAAAGCAACATTAAGAATTACTCCAACTCTTCCTTAACTATAAATAGTCCGTAAAACTCAACCATGAATTCGATTGTGTCACATGTTAGATCTCAAGGTTAACCCTTAATGCTAAACAACAAATGCACCTCATTTGTTCTTCTAACAATCTGTACGCTGTTAGGTCTCAAGATATATTATGCTGTAAACAACTCTCTAAAAATAAACAAACCATCAGTAAATCCCAGCACAACAATATTGAAACTTGCAGAAATACCAGTGAATAAAATTAATTAAGTTTTATCAGTCATGTGGCTGCGGTTAATGCGGTGGAAAGTTATATCTATTTTTACAACTATAAACGACTACATTCTTAATTGGGGTATATCACGCCAGCACAAAGAACAGCAGAAATGAAAAAAGTGGCTTAA
>OJDV01000046.1_pt1 | contig 97639 bp, 87 predicted proteins | sample 1592911 | NCBI WGS metagenome assembly OJDV01 (sample SAMN05416860, study PRJEB24817) | seawater metagenome | isolation source: Sea water | place: Canada:Atlantic | collected 2013-11
TCAGGAATGTCGGGCGCCAGGACGGCGCACGTCAAGCCTGCACATGGATGTGCGCCCTTTGGCGGTTCCAGAACCCCTGCACCCGGCAGCCAGCGCGACCTACGAAGCGCGAACTAAAGACTCCCAGAATCTAGCTAGCGGACCTACGGAGTACACAAGCTCAGCCTCAAGCAAGCAGCAAAAATAATCGTATTCGACTAGGCCATCTGCGATAATGCCGTTTTTGAAAAATCAGCAATTTTGGAAGGGGTATTGGTTTGTCTAGCACCACTATGAGACAGCGCGTTTTATCCGGAATGCGCCCTACGGGCAAGCTCCATTTAGGGCACTTACACGGAGTTCTCAAGAACTGGGTCACTCTGCAGCACCAATACGACTGCTTCTTCTTTGTCGCCGACTGGCACGCCCTCACTACGCATTACGACGACCCCAGCATGCTCGAGGCCAGTGTTTTCGACATGGTTATTGACTGGCTCGCCGTTGGCGTCGATCCACAGCACTGTTCCATGTTTATTCAGTCTAAGGTCCCCGAACATGCCGAGCTCCATCTATTGCTCTCCATGATCACCCCCTTGGGCTGGCTGGAGCGAGTGCCAAGCTATAAAGACCAGCAAGAGAAGCTTAAGGATAAGGATCTCGAGACCTATGGTTTCCTTGGTTATCCACTGCTGCAAAGTGCCGATATCCTCATTTATAAGGCCGGCTCTGTGCCCGTAGGCGCCGATCAGGTTGCTCACGTTGAGTTAACTCGCGAAGTGGCCCGCCGTTTTAACCATATGTTTGGTCGCGAACCCGATTTCGCTGAGCGTGCTCAGGCTGTCATCAAGAAGATGAGCAAGCAGGCCGGGCGCGACTACAAAGGCTTCTGCACCGCCTATCAAGAGCAAGGCCAGCAGGAAGCGCTCTTGGCTGGTCGCGAGCTCTTGGCCGCGCAGCAGAATCTTTCGCTCAGCGATAAGGAGCGCCTGCAGGGCTTTCTCGAGGGTGGTGGCAAGACCATCTTGGTCGAGCCGCAGGCCTTGTTGACGCCGGCAGCCAAGATGCCAGGATTGGACGGGCAGAAAATGTCCAAGTCCTATAACAACACGATCGCTCTGCGTGAGCCCATCGATCAAGTGAATAAGAAGATCTCGACGATGCCAACGGACCCAGCCCGCGTACGCAGGACTGATCCGGGCACGCCGGAGAAGTGCCCCGTTTGGCAGCTTCATGAAGTGTATTCGGATGCCGCCACGAAAGAGTGGGTGCAGCAAGGCTGTCGCAGTGCCGGTATCGGGTGTTTGGAATGTAAACGCCCGGTGATCGATGCGGTCATCGCCGAGCTAGAGCCAATTCAAGTGCGCGCCAGCGAATATGAAAAGAATCCCGATGCAGTGAAGGCTGTGTTGGACAAGGGCAGGGCAGCGGCGCGTGAAACTGCCGGCCAAACTATGCAAGATGTTCGTCAGGCCATGGGCCTGAACTACAGGTAAGTCCAAACCGATGCAAGATGATCAGCAAACAGAGCCTAGTTCGCCAGAAGCAGAGGATGCCGTAGTCGCACCCGCTGCAAGTCCGGCTGAGCGTCGTCTCGGTAAGATGCGCGACGAGAATCGCATTGCCGCTGAATCCGATACGGCGCAGCAGGAAATGCCCTTCGCCTATATTGATGGCAAAGCCTACACAGCCTTACCCTTGGATCTCTATATTCCACCGGACGCACTGGAGGTCTTTTTAGAGGCTTTCGAGGGGCCGTTGGATCTGTTGCTGTATCTGATTAAGCGTCAGAATATCGATATTCTCGATATCAATGTTGCGGATATCACCGATCAATATATGGCCTACGTCGACCTGATGGAGGCTAGCCAATTCGAGTTGGCAGCCGAATATCTGGTGATGGCGGCGATGCTCGCCGAGATCAAGTCGCGCATGTTGCTGCCACGCAGCAGTGCGGATGAAGAGGACGAGGAAGATCCACGGGCGCAGTTGATCAGGCGTCTGCAAGAGTACGAGCGTTACAAGCAGGCAGCAGAGGATTTGGACGAGATTCCGCGCCTCGAACGCGATGTGTTTACTGCCGATGCGCAGACCCCGCCCATGGAGCGTAACGCGCCGGAGCCCGATGTCGATCTGAAAGACATCCTGGTCTCCTTGGCCATGGTGCTACGCCGGGCCGACATGTTCGAGCGTCACCACGTGCAGCGCGAGACACTGTCAACGCGAGAGAAGATGTCAGAGATTCTAGTCCGACTCTCCAGTCATCACTTCGTTCCTCTGGTGTCTTTGTTGATGCGGGAAGAGGGGCGCCTGGGCGTCGTCGTGACCGTTTTGGCGGTTATGGAATTACTCAAGGACTCCTTGATAGAAATTGTCCAGACCGAAGATTTTGGTCCCATCCATTTGAAGGCAAGAACTGAATGAGCGAGAACAACAACACACTCAAACAGATAATCGAAGGCTTGTTGCTCGCCGCGGGCAAACCCCTGTCGATATCGGCAATCGCAGAAGTATTCCTCGAGGATCAGCGCCCCAGCGATGAAGAGTTTCGTGAGGCGCTAGCGCAGATAGCGCTCGACTGTGAGGGGCGTGGTTTTGAGCTGAAAGAGGTCGCCTCTGGGTTTCGTTTTCAGGTGCGCCAAGAGCTTAGCGAATGGATCTCCCGTCTCTGGGAGGAGAAGCCACAGCGTTATACGCGTGCCATGCTCGAGACGCTCGCGCTTATTGCCTATCGTCAGCCCATCACACGTGGCGACATCGAAGAGATACGTGGCGTCAGTGTAAGCTCTACCATCGTGCGCACACTTCTCGACCGCGAATGGGTGCGAGTTGTAGGGCATCGCGATGTACCAGGTCGACCAGCGATGTTCGCCACTACACGACAATTTTTGGACTACTTCAATCTCAAGAGCCTGCAGGACTTGCCACCGCTTTCCGAGATTCGCGACTTAGACAAACTCAATCCAGAACTCGCCTTGGAAGACGATGATCTTGCCAGCATGCGGGTCTTGGATTTGCCTAGCGAAGTGGAAGAGCGCGATGACGATGATGAGATTATTATCGGGCACGAGGAGCAAGATGAGCAGGACTTGATCGATGAGACAGAAGCGATCGCCCTAGCTAAGCGTCCGCTAGATGAGATTCTAGGCGTGGGTCAGTTCGATAAAAAAGTCGATGAAGACGAGAGTTCTGAGGAAGAGGGCTCTGACGAGGACGACGCAAGCAGCATAGATAAAGAGTAAAAACGGGCGAGCCGATATACGGCTCCCAATTCATGTCGAGAGACAGCAGAGGCAATGATGGACGAGAAACTTCAGAAAGTATTAGCACGGGCAGGCTTTGGGTCGCGCCGCGAATTAGAAGAGTGGATCAAGCAGGGTCGCGTTAAGATCAATGGCGAGGTCGCTACCATTGGCGATCGCGTTCACAAGTCCGATGCGATACTGGTCGATGGCAAGAAAGTGAATCCGAATAGCGCGGTGGCAGAGATGCAACGCGTGCTGCTTTACAACAAGCCTGAAGACGAGATCTGTTCCCGCAAAGACCCCGAGGGTCGTCGCACTGTGTTCGACAAGCTTCCTAAGATCACCCATGGCCGTTGGGTCGCGATCGGTCGACTCGACATCAACACCAGTGGTCTTTTGTTGTTTACGACCGATGGTGAGCTAGCTAACCGCCTGATGCATCCCTCTTCCAACATCGATCGCGAATACGCCGTGCGCGTGATGGGCGATATTAGCGATGAAGTGATCAAGAATTTGATGAAGGGCGTGATGATTGATGATCATCTATGTCGTTTCACCGACGTGCAGTTCTTTGCGGGGGAAGGCGCGAATCGCTGGTATCACGTGGTGTTGATGGAGGGGCGTAACCGGGAAGTGCGCCAGCTATGGGAGTCGCAAGGCATCCGTGTAAGCCGTCTGAAACGCGTACGCTACGGCCCGATTTTCATTCCTAGCAAAGTAAAACGGGGCGAGTTCTATGAACTGCCCCGTGATGAGATGGGCCTTCTTTATAAGGCCGTTAACTTATCGCTCAACTCGCGTCCTCGTAAGGTTGCGCCGACGCGTCGTTAACTGTGGATTAGATTGCCGCCGCGCTTCTTGGCATTGTTCAATGCCTTGCCGGCGCGGTCGATCAAGCTCGCACTCGAGTCCGTGCCCGTCAATGCCGCCATGCCTACACTCAGCGTTAACTTCTGCACTTCCTGATTGTCTTCCACCAGCACTAGATCGTGTGCGCTGTCGGAAATACGCTTGGCCATAACATGGGCGCCAGCGCGATCTGTATTGGTCAATACCGCCATAAACGTACCGGACTCGTAGCGATATATGCTGTCAGTTGTACGCGACAACTGGACGATGCGTTGGGCTAGATCCGTCGTGGCTAACTTGGACTGTTTGATCAATGCCTTGCTTGCAGTCTTGCCTAGGCTGTCCACTTCGATCATGAGAACTGAAAGCGCTTGATTATGACGCTTCGCCAAGTCTATCTCCCGCTCTAGGTCGCCCATCATGTGCACCTTGTTGCCGATGCCTGTTACCGGATCGGCAAAGGCCGCCTTGGTGGCAGCATTAAAACGCAATGCATTACGCAGTGGGTGAATGAGGGGAGAGAGCAGGGTTTCTAGAATGCTCAGTTCTTTTTCCGTAAATTTCTTGCCACGCTTAAAGATGATCTCGCCGAGATTGTCTTCATTGGTGATCAAGCGATAGCCGCAACTGTGGGAGGCTTGCTTGGCGATAGTGGCGGTAACAATGGCGTCATCGCTTATGTAGTGAATGCCATCTAAGCGCACCACTGTGCTAACTCTCTCGAGGAATATGCTCAGTAATACATTCAGATCGAGAGAAGTCTGTAGCACCTCGGTGAGTTGCATTTTTAGATCATGCTTGTCACCAACGAACGCTTCGGTATGCAATATCTGCTTCGATTTGTCTGTATTAGCCTCAGACTGCATCTTTGCATGTACGGAGACGACCATGTTTTACCCCTTTATAGCGTCGCTATTGTTAATTCGTTTCTTCAGAGCCCAATGACCTTATTGCCACCTTCGCTCTTGATCAGGTACAGAGCCTTGTCGGCGCGTGTAAACATAGTCTCCGCGTTATCTTGTTCTGCGAAGGCTGTTACGCCGATGCTCACTGTTGTGTGAATCACATCATCTCCGAACTGCAGCGGTACAGAGTCCATTGCTTTACGCAGGCGCTCTGCAATGACTAGTGCGCCATCTGCATTCGTACGGTTGAGCAGTATGACAATCTCGTCTCCGCCATAGCGGAAGGTGAGGTCGGTGTTGCGGTTGATTTTGTTGATGATGTCAACCAGCTGCTTGAGTACGGCATCGCCAGCACTGTGACCGAAGGTGTCATTGACGTGTTTGAATCTGTCGATATCCATCACTAGGATCGAAAGTGGCTGCTTGAAGCGGCTAGCTAGATTAATCTCGCGCGCTAAGGCGTTGTTTAGAGCGATTCGATTGCCGGCGCCGGTCAATGGGTCGGACAAGGAGGCCTGCACGGCCTCGCGATAGGACAGCGCGTTACGCAGTGGACAAATCAAGGCGCTGAGCATGACCTCGATTGCCTGCAGGTTCTGGTCTGAGAAACGAGTGTTGCGATAGAACACGATCTCGCCGAGATGGTCGTTGGCGGTAATGAGTCGATAGCCACAGCTATGGGAGGCTTTGCGGCCAGTGACCGACTGTAGGCGCTGGTTCTCGTTGATGTACGCAAGGCCATCCAACTCTACGCTTGGCTTTAGTTCCGCAAGGAAGAGCTGTAGTAATTGTTCGATATCAAGAGTCGTTTGTAGGCTAGAAGCCATACGATAGCGGCGCTCGCTGTAGTCCTCTCTAATTGACTCGCTCGGAGGTGTCTGCTGCGGTTTGCTTAGGCTCAGTCTGGCACTGTTGAAATCAATCGTGTTCGATGTTTGCAGTGGCGTAGCCATTCGTATTTTCGCTCCCTCAGTCTTTTTACTGTCGTAAACGACAGGCTCGGCAACCTGCATCCTGATTGATGCGTTGCTAAGCTGCTAAAGCGAGTATCATGCCAACATGGGGTTTTTGGAGGGAAAAGTGATTATATACAGTGGCTTAGATTACAAATAGGAAGGTTTTTGCTGCGTGGGCGGCAAAGAATTCCTTGCCGCTTGAGCCGGAAAAAGCGGCAATTTTTGTCGCTTGCCGCGATTGCCGCTAGTCAATAGTCGGTTTTTTGGCGCTTAGTGTCGACATATGCTGAGTAATGTTGACATAAGCGCCGGGGTCTAGGCTTTCAGGGCCTCTCCGGTGATGCCCGCACTGTCATCCCCCATTAGGTAGAGATAGAGCGGCAGTTTGTCTTCGGGGCTGGGCAAGCTTTCCGGATTCTCTGCAGGGTAGGCATCTTTGCGCATGCTGGTGCGTGTGGCACCGGGATCGATGCTGTTCACGCGTACCTTGCTGGTCTGTCTGAGTTCGTCGGCCAATACCTGCATCAGTCCTTCCACTGCGAATTTGCTCACAGAGTAGGCACCCCAATAGGCTCGACCCTTGCGGCCGACGCTGGAGGAGGTGAATACCACGCTAGCGCTAGGCGCAGCCTGCAGCGCCGGGAGAAGCGCGCGGCTCAGCGCATAGGCAGCATTCACATTGATCTGCATCACCTTCATCCATGCCTCGTGGGGGTAAAACTCGATAGGGGCGCGAGGGCCAAGGACGGCGGCATTGTGTAGTAGGCCGTCTAGGCAATCGAATTGCTCGACGATGCTAGTGCCCAGAACCTTGTAGTCCTCTTCGCTGGCATATTGAAGATCCATCGGGTGGATGATTGGTTCGGGGTAACCGGCGCCCGTGATCTCGTCGTAAAGCGCCTCGAGCTTGCTGGTGGTGCGGCCGAGAAGAATCACGGTGGCACCATGCTTGGCGAAGCTGAGCGCGGCAGCTTTGCCGATGCCATCGCCTGCGCCAGTAACTAGAATTGTTTTACCCTTTAATAGTTCGGGAGGGGCGACGTATTGTTCCATGTTCATGTCCTTCTATTGCTCTGTTTGTAGCGATTAGGTGTGAATGCTTAGGCAAGTCGCTGACGAATGTGTTCGACGCTCTCGACCACTAAGTCAGCCTGCCATTGCTCGACCGGTGGCGTGTCGGGCAAGTAGCCATAGCGCACGGCAATGGTATACATGCCTGCGGCGCGACCGGCGTCGATGTCGCGAGGATGGTCCCCGACGTAGATGGCATCCTGCGGATTAATGTTCAGTTGCTTACAGGCCAGTAACAGGGGCTCTGGGTGGGGCTTGCTCTGGCTTACGTGGTCCGGGCAGATCAGAGTGCTGCAGCGCGTTGAAAGGCCAAGACTCTCTAGAAGTGGACGGCTAAAGCGTTCCGGCTTATTGGTCACGATGCCCCAGGGGATGCCGGCCTTCTCGAGCTGTAACAGCAGAGTGTCCATGCCGGGGTAGAGCGTGGCCTTCGTCGTGAGTATGCGCTGAGCGTACAGCGACAATAGAGTTTCGAAACGCTCCTCGAAATCAGGGTGACCGGGTTGAATCTCGAAGGCCAGTTCCACCAAGGCGCGGGCGCCGTTGGAGACGGTCTTGTGAATGGCCATGAACTCGATGGCGGGGCGTGCTGCCTGCACAGTCATCTGCTGCACTACGTCCGCGAAATCGGCCGCAGTGTCTAGCAATGTGCCATCTAAGTCGAATAGCACGGCCTTGGCTGGGGATGGGAATACTTTGCTCATGCTTGGCTACTGGCCTTGGTGTCGACAGGGCTCGTGAAATGCCCTAAATAGTTGACGTCGACATTGCTCTCGAGCGAATAGCGTTTGCTGATGGGGTTGTAAGCCATGCCGGTCAACTCGCCGGACTCAAGCCCATTGTGCCTTGTCCAAGCCAATAACTCCGATGGCTTGATAAACTTGGCGTAGTCGTGGGTGCCCTTGGGAAGCAAGTTCAAGATGTATTCGGCACCGAGAATGGCGAACACATAGGCCTTTGGGTTGCGGTTGATGGTGGAGAAGAATAGATGCCCACCAGGCTTGACCAGCTTAGTACAGGCACGCACGATCGCCTCTGGGTCTGGCACATGCTCTAGCATCTCTAGGCAAGTGACCACATCGAAGCTCGCCGCTTCTCGCTCGGCCATCGCCTCGGCGGAAATCTTCTCATAATGAATGTCGAGCCCGCTCTCGAGCTTATGTAACTTGGCTACCGCGAGGGAGGCGTCAGCTAGGTCTATAGCGGTGACCTGTGCTCCCTGTTGTGCCATGGCTTCGCTGAGAATGCCGCCGCCACAGCCAATATCGATGACGCGCTTGCCCGCGAGATTAATCTTGCTGCTAATGAAACCCATGCGCAGAGGGTTAATCTCGTGTAAGGGTTTAAATTCACTGTGGGGATCCCACCAACGCGAGGCTAATGCCTCGAACTTACGGATCTCGGCGTCGTCGTGATTGTTGAACTCGGTCTGCTTCTCTGCGTGCGTCATGTGCTTCCTTATACTGAGGCGAAGGCTCAGGAGAGGGTGTCTTTTTGAATTCTTTGCTGCCAGGTCTGCACATTGCTGCGCAGGGCGTCTACATCGATGCTAGTCAGGGTGCCACCATCTACCAATAGCTTAGCGCCGACCCACACGTGACTTACTTGATGCGAGGCAGTGCTATAGACCAGTTGCGATACCGGGTTATAAAGGGGCAGCGAGTTGAGGCTATCCATGCGCACTGCGATCATGTCCGCGCACTTGCCTGCCTCTAATGAGCCAATCTGGCTGTCTAAGCCTAAAGCCTTCGCTCCGTTTATAGTGGCCATGCGCAGTGCCTGCAGTGCGGGCAAGGCACTGGCGTCGCCTGCGACCGCTTTCGCAAGCAGGGCGGCGGTGCGCATCTCTGCAAACATGTCTAGATCATTGTTGCTCGCAGCGCCGTCCGTACCTAAGGCCACGTTAACGCCTGCGGCTTGCAGCTGCGCCACTGGGCAGAAGCCACTCGCTAGTTTTAGGTTCGACTCGGGACAGTGTACGACGCTCGCGCCGTTATCGCTCAGTAGTGCGATGTCTGCTTCATTTAATTGAGTTCCGTGTACGCACAGTAGCCGCGGGGAGATTAGTCCGAGCTCTGCAAGGCGTTGCATCGGGCGTTTGCCGCTGCTCGCCAGTGCGTCGCTGACTTCCTGTGCGGTCTCGTGGATGTGCATGTGGATGGGGATGTCTAGTTCTTCGGCGAAGGTGGCGATCTTTAATAGAGGCGCGTCAGAGACCGTATACGGGGCATGGGGGCCGAAGGCCACGCTAATCAATGGATGATGTCTGTATTGATCATTCAGTGCGGTGGCCTTGCTGATGTACTCCTCTGAGTCTTGTGCCCAGGCGGTTGGGAAGTCGATTATCGGACAAGCCATTTGCGCACGCATGCCGATCTCGCTAGCGGCGCGCGCGGACTCGTCGGGGAAGAAATACATATCCGCGAAACAAGTGGTGCCAGACAGAAGCATCTCCGCGATCGCCAATTGCGTGCCGTGGTAAACAAACTCTGCTGCTACCCAGTGTCCTTCGAGGGGCCAGATATAGTCTTCGAGCCAAGATTTTAAGGGGAGGTCGTCTGCGGCGCCGCGCAGTAGGCTCATCGCGGCATGACCATGGGCATTGACCATGCCAGGCATTAATACATGCTCGGCTAAGGAGATTTCCGAGGCTGCGTTATAGAGCTTGGCGGCCTCGTCACTGGGCATCACGTCGATGATGCGATCGCCCTTGATAACGACGCAGTGTTCGTCCAGCAGGGCGTGGCTGTCTTGGGCTCCAAGTACCCAGCGGGCGTGGACTATTAAATCGACTGACTCGGTGGAGATGCTAGGCACCGCGAAGCTCCTTTTGCGAAATTTTTAAGGCCGCGATTATAGCGAAAGCTATGCTAAATAGCCCGTTTCCAAGATCGATCCGACAGTGGCCTATGTTTGCCTTTAAAAAACGCGTTTAAAGCGGTTTAAGTGCCTGAATTAGTGTCGGTTAGGCATTCGTTTGTGATAAGATCACTCACTTTAATTGAGAACGAAATTTGCCCGACTTTCTGCCTGGCTTGCCACTGTAGTTGATGCTGGCTCAAGCTCGAATTCGGAAGCGATTCGCCCTCCTGAAGCCCCCGGTTTACACCCCCTCAAACGCAGCGCGTATCAGGAGGGTTGTAAGTGCCGAATCTCGATGCCGTGTTGGTCGAGTGGTTTTCAGAATGTTCACATCCAATGTCACAGAAGGCCACTGTTGTTAAGGGATTAGTGTTTTATGTCTGAATTTGCAAAACAAGTAACGCCAATTTCGCTCGAAGCAGAGATGCGCGAGTCCTATTTGGCGTATGCGATGAGCGTAATCGTGGGCCGAGCTTTGCCAGATGTGCGCGATGGTCTAAAGCCCGTGCACCGTCGCGTGTTGTTCGCCATGAATGTCCTGAATAACGACTGGAACAAACCCTATAAGAAATCAGCCCGTGTAGTGGGCGATGTAATCGGTAAATACCACCCCCACGGCGATAGTGCCGTATACGACACCATCGTGCGTATGGCGCAGGATTTCTCGCTGCGCTACACCTTGGTAGACGGGCAGGGTAACTTCGGCTCCGTCGACGGCGACTCCGCTGCCGCAATGCGTTATACCGAAATCCGCATGGCCAAGATCTCCCACGACCTGATGGCCGATCTAGACAAAGAGACTGTCGATTTCTCGGATAACTACGATGGCACCGAGAGGATTCCAGATGTATTTCCAACGCAAGTGCCCAATCTTCTAGTCAACGGCTCCTCCGGTATTGCCGTAGGCATGGCGACGAATATTCCGCCCCATAATATGCGGGAAGTTGTGGACGCCTGTGTGGCCTTGCTCGACAACGAAGACATCACAATCGACGAGCTAATGGAGCATGTCCTTGGCCCAGACTTCCCCACAGCAGGCATAATTAATGGCCGCGCGGGCATCGTCGAGGCCTATAGAACAGGGCGTGGGCGCATCTATATGCGCGCACGTGCTGAGATCATCGAAGACCAGAAGACCAACAAGCAAACCATCATCGTTACCGAGATTCCGTATCAGCTCAATAAGTCTCGCCTAATCGAGCGTATCGCCGAATTAGTGAAGGAGAAGAAGCTCGAGGGCATCACAGAATTGCGCGATGAGTCCGACAAAGACGGCATGCGCATCGTGATCGAGTTGCGTCGTGGCGAGGTAGGCGAGGTGGTGTTGAATAACCTCTACGCTCAGACCCAGATGCAGTCGGTATTCGGCATTAATATGGTGGCTTTGGTGGATGGTCAGCCTAAGCTTTTGAATCTAAAAGAAATTATAGAATGCTTTATTCGCCATCGCCGTGAAGTAGTGACGCGCAGAACAGTCTATCTGCTGCGCAAAGCACGTGAACGTGGTCATATCCTCGAAGGTTTGGCGGTTGCACTTGCCGATATCGATGCGGTGATTGCGCTGATCAAAGAGTCTCCGACCAGTGCCGAGGCGAAAGAGAAGTTGATCGCACGCGCCTGGCGCGGAAGCAGCGTTCTGCAGCTATTAGGTGATGCCGGTGCCGACGCCTGTCGTCCTGAAGAATTGCCCGCTGAGTTTGGCATGCGTGGCGACGATTACTATCTCTCGCCCGCTCAGGCGCAAGCGATTCTCGATCTAAGACTGCACAGACTTACCGGTTTGGAGCAGGAAAAACTGATTAATGACTATCAAGAGTTGCTGCGCCAGATTGCCGATTATCTCGACATTTTGGGCAGTGAAGTGCGACTTTTCTCGGTAGTTCGCGAAGAGCTCGCGCAAGTGCGTGAGAATTACGGCGACGACCGTAAGACCGAGATCACTACCTCGCAACTCGACTTGTCTATGGAAGACCTCATCACTGAGGAAGACCGAGTGGTCACGATATCTCGCAGCGGTTATGCGAAGTCACAGCCACTGGCAGATTATCAGGCGCAGCGTCGCGGCGGCATGGGCCGGGCGGCGGCATCTGTAAAAGACGAAGATGTTGTTGAGCACCTCTTGATTGCCAGCAGTCATGACACGCTACTGTGCTTTACCAGTACCGGCAAAGTCTATTGGCTGCGCGTTTTCAATATTCCATTGGCGAGCCGCACTTCCCGTGGCAAGCCCATCGTCAATATTCTGCCTCTGGAAGAGGGTGAGCATATCACCAGCATGCTGCCTATCCGCGAGTACACCGAGGGTTGGCATGTATTCATGGCGACATCTATGGGTACCGTGAAGAAGACTGCCCTGACTAGCTTCTCGCGACAGCGCAGCGTGGGTCTGCGTGCCATCGAATTAGACGAAGGCGATAGCTTGATTGGCACTGCGCTGACCGATGGCGAGCGCGACATTATGCTCTTTAGCAGCAGCGGCAAGACCATTCGCTTCCGCGAGTCCGATGTGCGCGAAATGGGCCGTACGGCACGAGGCGTGCGCGGTATTCGCCTTGCCGAGGGTCACGAGATGATCTCGCTGATCATTCCTGAGGACGGCAAGCAGGTGCTCACCGTTAGCGAAAACGGCTATGGCAAGCGCACAGTTACTGAGGACTTCCCCACTTATGGCCGCGGTGGTCAGGGTGTAATCGGCATGCAGGCGAGTGAGCGCAACGGCCGCTTAGTAGGAGCTACTCAGGTGGATGACGGCGACGAGATCATGTTGATCTCCGATCGCGGCACCATGGTGCGCACGCGCGTCGATGAGGTCTCGGTTCTGAGTCGTAATACACAAGGTGTGCGTCTTATTAAGCTGAAGACAGACGAGAAGCTTGTTGGTCTGGAGCGTGTTGATGAGCCTGCAGAAGCTGTCGACTTTGAAGGCGACGACGCAGATGTCGATACAGAAGCCAAACCTGTAGCCGATGAGAATTCGTCCGAGGAGTGAGTTAGCTTTCGCTAGCTCATTCATTAATTCGAGAAACTGCCTTGTCTGATTTAAAGCAAAACAAACCGAAGGGCGCTCTCGTCGCCTTTCTCGGACCGCTGGGTACTTTCTCCCATGTGGCGGTGGATCAGTATTTCGGTGTCGACGCGCATAAGCACAGCGTCGCCACAATCGACGATGTGTTCGCAGAGGTGGAGGCGGGCAACGCGCAATATGGCGTTGTGCCGGTTGAGAACTCGACCGAGGGTGCCGTCAATAATACCCAAGACTGTCTTGTCGATACTTCTTTGCAGATTATCGCCGAAGTAGTGATCCCCATCGAACACAATTTCCTGATGCAACAAGGTGCCTCGACCGCGTCCATTAAGCGCATCGTCTCCCATCGACAGTCGCTAGCGCAGTGTCGTGGCTGGCTAGCGGAGCATTTCCCGCAGGTGGATAAGCTTGAGGTGGCGAGCAATGCAGAGGCTGCGCGTCTGGCCTCTGTGGATCCGCATACTGCAGCGATAGCGGGACTGCGCGCCGCAGAACTCTTCTCTTTACAGGTCTTGCATGCGCGCATCCAGGATCAGCAGAATAACTGCACCCGTTTCCTAGTGTTAGCGAAAGACCCAGTGGCGCCGAGCGGGCGCGATAAGACCTCAATTTTGGTCTATACCGAGAATAAGCCCGGCGCTCTGTTCCGCATTCTAGAACCCTTCGACACTTTTCAGGTCAGTCTTACCAAGATCGAGACTCGCCCAGCGAGGGACAGCGTATGGGCCTATGTCTTCTTTATCGATTTCGAAGGACACATAGAGGACAGCGCGGTGCGTCAGGTGTTCGAACAGTTGCAGGGGCGGACGGTCAAGATTAAGCGATTAGGGTCCTATCCCATGGCTAAGGTGGGCTCATGAGCGCGCTGAAGGATATGCGCGTACTCATTGTTGGTCTGGGTCTTATTGGAGGCTCCGTTGCCCGTGGTCTGCGTAGTCGTGGCTTGTGTAAGGCTATCGACGCCTGCGGCCGCGACCCAAGACCGCTGCAGTTGGCAGCCGAAGAGGGTGTGATCGACGCATGGTCGACGGACTTGAGCGAGCTTGTGCCGCAGGCCGATCTTATTCTAATTGCAGTGCCTACCCTGAGTGTGCGGCGCATCTTGAGTTTGATTGCCCCGAATTTAAGCGCACACACCATCGTGACCGACGCGGCAAGCGTGAAGGGCAGTGTGATCGAAGACCTGCGCGTAGTGTTTGGCAAGATTCCTAGCAAGTTTGTGCCGGGGCATCCGATCGCAGGCTCCGAGCAAAGCGGCTATGAGGCCTCCAACGAGCACCTATACGCCGATCGCAAGGTGATACTGACTCCAGTGGAGGAGACTGATGCACAGGCTCTGAGCGCAGTGCTGGCACTTTGGCAGGGCTTGGGTGCGCAGGTTAGCAATATGAGCGTGCGCGACCATGATGCCGTGCTTGCCTCTACTAGCCATCTTCCGCATTTGCTCGCCTATTCCCTAGTGAACACCTTGAGCTCACAGTCTCTGACTGATGATATCTTTCGCTATGCCGCCGGCGGTTTCGCAGGCTTTACACGAATTGCAGGCAGCGACCCGGTCATGTGGCGCGATATCTTCTTGGCCAACGGCCCTGCGACTGTAGCGGTCTTAGACTCCTATACCGCCGAGCTCGCCCGCATGCGCGAGGCCTTGCTAAGCGGCGACGGCGAATTCCTAGAGGGTGCATTTATCAAGGCAAAGGCTGCCCGCGCCCGTTTCGTAAAACAGTATTTCAAGTCAGAACAAGGCTGCGCCATGCAGACACAAACCCCAGTATTGGCCATCGATGGCCCCGGTGGCTCGGGAAAGGGCACTATAAGCGCTCAGCTAGCGCAGTTACTGGGTTGGCACTATCTAGATAGTGGGGCTCTCTACCGCCTGCTGGGTATTGCCGCCCAGCGCGCAAGGGTGGCAACTGATGACGCCACAGGCCTGCTGGCCCTCTTAGGGGGTATTGATATCCGCTTCGAGGCTAGTGATGGCAGTGTTTGGCTGGGTGAGGACGAAGTCTCATCTGAGCTACGCCAAGAGGCGGCGGGGGCTCTAGCGTCCGAGGTCGCTGTTGTGCCCGAGGTTCGAGCCGCATTATTGGCCCGCCAGCACCAGTTTAGACAAGCGCCGGGTCTGGTGGCCGATGGCCGCGACATGGGGACGGTCGTATTCCCCGACGCATTGCTAAAAGTATTTCTGACAGCTAGTCCCGAAGAGCGTGCAAATCGTCGTTATAAGCAGTTGATTGCAAAGGGGATTGATGTTAATCTCTCCGCCCTTTTTCTGGATATCAAGGCCAGAGACGAGCGCGATAGTAACCGCGCGGCCTCTCCTTTGAAACCTGCGGATGATGCCATAGTGGTGGACACCACTGACCTTTGCATCGAACAAGTGGTAGCTACAGTCCTCGAAATGGTCCGTCAACGCTTGCCGATGACAGATAATTGATCGAACGTTTTAATCGCGCTGTTTCCGATTTCACCAGCCTAAGTCGGTTGCAGCGTATTTAGTAATAGCCCCGCGCTAGCTGGAGTGCGGTTTGTAATGAAAACACAGGATAAATAATGACTGAAAGTTTCGCTGAATTATTTGAAGAAAGTTTGAACGATATTGATATGACACCTGGTGCTATTGTCACAGGTGTTGTTATTGCGATTGATTCGGATTGGGTGACAGTCCACGCAGGTTTGAAGTCCGAAGGCGTTATCGCACGCAATGAATTCTTCGACGAAGACGGTTCATTCACACTCGTAGTGGGTGATTCGGTAAAGGTAGCTCTGGAATCTGTTGAAGACGGTTTCGGTGCAACACGCCTTTCTCGCGAGAAAGCTAAGCGCGCTGAATCGTGGATGGATCTTGAAGCAGCGTTCGAGAAAAACGAAGTGGTTATGGGTGTCATTAACGGTAAAGTCAAAGGCGGCTTCACTGTTGATTTGAACAACATCCGTGCCTTCCTCCCAGGTTCATTGGTAGACGTGCGTCCAATCCGCGACACGACTCACCTGGAAGGCCAAGAGCTAGAATTCAAACTGATCAAACTCGATCAGAAGCGCAACAACGTGGTGGTTTCACGTCGTGCCGTACTGGAAGCAGTCAGCACTGAAGAGCGCGATGAATTGTTAGCGCAGTTGCAAGAAGGTATGTCTGTTAAGGGTGTTGTTAAGAACCTGACTGACTACGGTGCTTTCGTAGATTTGGGCGGTGTAGACGGCCTGTTGCACATCACTGATATGTCTTGGAAGCGCATCAAGCACCCAAGCGAGATCGTGAATGTTGGCGACGAGATTCAAGTTAAGATTCTGAAGTATGACCGTGAGCGTAACCGCGTTTCTCTGGGCCTCAAGCAATTGGGCGAGGATCCATGGGTCGCTATCAAGGCGCGTTACCCTGAGAAGTCCATCGTTAAGGCTACTGTAACCAACCTGACTGACTACGGTTGTTTCGCAGAGCTGGAGCAGGGCGTTGAAGGTCTGGTACACGTTTCTGAAATGGATTGGACGAACAAGAACGTTCACCCATCTAAAGTCGTACAGCTTGGTGACGTTGTAGACGTCATGATTCTGGACATCGACGAAGAGCGTCGTCGTATCTCTCTTGGTATCAAGCAGTGCTACCAGAATCCATGGGATCGCTTCGCAGACGCATTCAAGAAGGGCGACAAGATCAGTGGCAGCATCAAGTCCATCACTGACTTCGGTATCTTCATCGGTCTGGAAGGCAACATCGATGGCCTAGTGCATCTGTCCGATATTTCTTGGGACGAGCCAGGCGAAGAAGCGGTACGTGCTTATAAGAAAGGCGACGAGATTGAGACAGTTATCCTGTCTATCGACTCCGAGCGTGAGCGCATTTCTCTGGGCATCAAGCAATTGTCTGACGATCCATTCGTTAGCGCATTGGGCGAGTTCGAGAAGGGCAGCATCGTGAAGGGTGTCGTTGCTTCTGTTGATGCGAAAGCTGCAAACATCGCGCTGAAAGATGGCGTTGAAGGTGTACTGCGCGCTTCCGAAATCAGCCGCGATAAAGTTGAAGACGCACGTAACGTCTTGAAAGAAGGCGACGAAGTTGAAGCTAAAGTAATCAGTGTAGATCGCAAGAGCAGAGTCCTTGGACTGTCTATTAAAGCGATCGAAATTGATGACGAGAAGTCTGCAATTCAAGACCACAAGAATCAGGAGCCGAGTGCTTCTTCACCGACCACAATCGGTGACCTGATTAAAGCAGAGATGGAAAAGAAGTAATCTGCTTACGTGCTCGTATCCAATTGCAGTGTTGTCATAGATCGCAGCGTAATTAACAGGAAATAGGCCATGACCAAGTCTGAACTTATTGATCGAATTGCAGGAAAGCAAAGTCAGTTATCATCGAAAGATGTTGAGTTGTCAGTAAAAGCAATTATTGAATATATGTCTCAGGTTCTGTCGGAGGGTGGTCGTATCGAGATACGGGGTTTCGGTAGTTTTTCACTACACTACCGAATTCCTCGCGTAGGACGCAATCCTAAAACTGGCACCCCAGTGGCGCTCAGTGGCAAGTACGTTCCTCATTTCAAACCTGGTAAGGAGTTGCGTGATCGCGTCAACCTCAGTCTGGAAACATATCCGAGCTAAACATTGGGTAATCCCTAAATGTTAGATCGGAAAATAAAACGGCGAACCCGCAAGGGTCTCGCCGTTTTTTTTCGCCCGGTCTGCGTATAATTGGGCAACGCTCAAACAAACTCTCCACAAGGAGATCGTCTAAATGACTAAACTCGTGCGCATCATCGCTTGGTGCTTCATGTTCTTCGTGTTCGTCGCCAGCATTGTATTCTCCTATGCCAATCCAGAACCCATAGCGCTGTCATTCGGTTTTACGACGCTCGACCCGCAGCCCTTGGCGGTCTGGGTCGTTTCCGCTTTCGCCATCGGTGGGCTCTGTGGCGTGCTGCTAGGAGTAGGCTTAGTGCGGAATTTACGTTTGCGTTTAGAGATACGGCAGCTGCGCTCGCAATTGTCCAAGGCGCAGCAAGACTTGGCGACATATAAAATACAGCAAGAGACTACAGTGGTGGGCTAGGGCCCGAATTTAAAAACGGAGCAAAATCGATGACAAATACAGCCGTAGATACTAAACGGATTATTGTGGCTTTGGACTTTCCTGATGTGCCAACGGCACGCCAATTGGTGGCACAGTTAGACCCTTCACTTTGTCGAGTGAAGATTGGCAAGGAGTTGTTTACGCGTTGCGGCCCAAGTTTTGTCGAAGAGTTGGTCTCACAAGGCTTCGATGTCTTTCTAGATCTTAAGTACCACGACATCCCCAATACGGTTGCCAAGGCTGTGAGCGCGGCGGCGCAGCTAGGGGTATGGATGGTGAATGTGCATGCCAGCGGCGGCCGCGCCATGATGACGGCGGCGCGCGAGGCTGTTGAGGCGAGCGCCCATAAGCCCTTGCTGATTGCCGTGACGGTTCTTACTAGCATGGCGCAATCTGACCTACTTGAGGTCGGTGTGAACGGCACTCCCGAGGAGCAGGTGCTCAAGCTTGCGCGCCTGTCTCAGGACTGCGGTATGGATGGCGTGGTGTGCTCCGCTGCGGAGACGTCCATCCTCGCCTCACAGCTGGGTAAGGACTTCGTGTTAGTCACCCCGGGTATTCGCCCTGCGGGAGACGCGGCTAACGATCAGAAGCGCATCGTGACCCCGGTAGATGCGATTGCGGCAGGCAGTCATTATCTGGTGATCGGCCGTCCAATTAGCCAGGCTGCGAATCCTGGCGAGAAACTTAAAACAATCCTTGCGCAACTCGATGGCAAAATTGGCAATCTTTGCTAGATTCATAAGTGCAGTGATTGTGCTGCACTTACCTTAAACTCCATGGACTGGAAAACGAAAAGGAAACCATCATGAAAAGGATTTTCTGCGGTGTCGCTTTACTCTTGTCACTACTCCCCAACGTCTTGCTGGCCGCACAAACGGTAGAGGACGAACTGCTCGCTGAGATGGTTGCAGCGAAGTCTCAGGTCGATATCAATAGCGCGGATGCCGATACTCTGGCGCTAGCTCTGGATGGCGTGGGCTTGTCTAAAGCTCGCGAGATCGTGGCGCATCGTGAACGCTTTGGCGAATTCAAGACTGTAGAAGAGTTAGAAGAAGTGCGCGGTATCGGTCCGGCCACGATAGCGGCCAACCGCGACAAGATTCTAATCGTCAGAAAAGAATAAAGGGCGATGCTTGATGTAGAATAGGGCGCCTAAGTGCGCCCTATTTTTTGTATCGATGCGCACAGGGCTGATTATGATCGACGCGTTCCTCATTGTTCCTCTGTACCTATTTTGCGTTCTTGCAACTTACGGCGCTATCGAGCTTGCGCAGCGCACGGCGATGCTGGCATTGCCTACCCAGCGTAGCTCCCACACAGAGGCTACCCCTGTGGGGGGTGGCATTGCGATAGTGCTTGCCTATGGGCTCGGGCTCATCGTGCTTGCTTGGCAATCTAGGCTTGCAACGCTAGAGTTACTGGCGCTGTGTGCGAGCCTGCCTGTCGCCGTGGCCGGCTTCATCGACGATCGCCGAGACCTTCATCATCGCCTGCGTTTGGCCATTCAGGCCGGTGGGGTCTTTGTCGCATTGCTATGCCTCGGGTCAGTGCCCGCCCTGACTATGGGGCCTATACTTCTGGGCAGCACTCTTCTCACCTTCATACTGACTCCTCTATGCATGATCTGGCTGACGAACCTCTATAATTTTATGGACGGTATCGACGGCCTTGCCGGTACCCAGACAGCATTCGTAAGTCTAGCGGCAGGCCTTATTTTGGCGCGCGCTGGCGACACGGCCTTAGCCTTGCTCTGTCTTTTTCTATTTGCAGGTAGCGTGGGTTTCACTGTATGGAATTGGCCGCGCGCCCGAATATTCATGGGCGATGTCGGAAGTGGCTTCGCGGGCATGAGCCTCGGCCTCATTGCCTTGCTCAGTCATTATCATGGTTCTATGAGCCTTTGGAGCTGGTTCATTTTACTCGCCGTGTTCGTGGTAGACGCGACGGTAACGCTCTCGCGTCGGGTCTTACGCGGACAACCATGGGCCTATGCCCATCGAGAACATGCCTATCAACATATGGCCAAAAACGGCAACAGTCATAAAACTGTCGTACTTGCTGTGTTATTAATTAATTCTGTCTTCCTACTGCCTTTGGCGATTTTCGCAGGAAAACACCCCGAATATGGGGTATATTTCACCATCCTTGGCGTTATACCCTTGTTGGTATTGGCAATTTATTGCAACGCAGGAAAGGAATCGAGGGGGGCATAGCCCGTTCCGCAACAATGTGCATAGCTTGGCATTGTGTCCCCACTATCGAGGTTGTGCTATGAATTTGTATACGGTTCCGCTTTCGCGAACTGTGAAGCAGCTGCTCATGATGCTTGCAGACAGCATCATGCTCGGGCTTGCCTTGTGGCTCTCCTTTGCCTTGTTAGGCTCAGAATTTTTCAGCGTTAATGACGGCGTACTCGTCTATTACGTGGTAGCGAACATCGCCAGCGTGTTGGTCTTCTTTCGCATCGGTCTCTATCGCGCAATTTTGCTCTATATGGGCTTGCAGTCCGGCTTCATTGTGCTGCAGGGCGTCACCATCTCCACAGGGCTGCTAGCCCTTACCACCTATTTCATAGTGCCGGCGGCGAGTTACGATAACGCGGTGTTTCCTATTTTTTGGATGATTGCGCTGCTGTTCATTGGCGGCAGCCGCTTCGTCGCAAAAGTCGCTTTGCTTAACCTCATTCAGAACTTTAGGCCCAAAGAGCCAGTGATAATCTATGGGGCTGGTAGCTCTGGCATGCAGTTAGTGGCCGCGCTGCAAAACGGCGATCAGTACCTGCCCGTGGCCTTCGTGGATGATAGTCGCAGCCTAATCGGTAGCACCGTGCATGGCATTCGCGTCTACAGCCCGGGTGCACTGTTCGACCTCGTCGAAAATTTTTCGGTTAGACAAATCCTTCTAGCAATTCCCTCCGCCACTCATGGGGAGCGTAAAGAGATTTTGAATCGCTTGGAGCATCTTCCAGTCCATGTGAAGACTGTGCCGGACTTGTTCGATATGGTGTCTGGCAAAGTGGGTGTGGATGAAGTGCGCGATATCGATATCGAAGATCTACTAGGCCGCGACATTGTGCCCCCCAATCCGAAATTGCTTGGCGCCTGCATCACGGGTTGCTCGGTCATGGTCACCGGCGCTGCCGGCTCTATTGGCTCGGAACTATGCCGGCAGATTCTGCTTCTGAAACCCTCGCGACTCATCCTCCTCGATAGCTTCGAATATGGTCTCTACACCGTTGAGAACGAATTGCTCGAGAGCAAGGCGGCGATGGAGGGCGGCGAGCCGATCGAATTAGTCGCCTTGCTGGGCAATGTGTGTAACCCCCAGCTGATGGAACACACCATGAAGCGCTTTGGGGTGCAGACCGTGTACCACGTGGCGGCCTATAAACAAGTGCCCATGGTTGAGAGCAATATTATCGAGGGCGTTCAAAATAATATCTTTGGCACCTTGATCTCGGCACAGGCAGCAGAGAAGTCTGGCGTTACTCATTTTGTCCTGATCTCGACAGACAAGGCGGTACGCCCTACTAACTTCATGGGGGCCACCAAGCGTTTCGCGGAGCAGCTCCTACAGGCCATGGCCTATAACAAGAGTTCGACGCAGTTCAGCATGGTCCGTTTCGGCAACGTGTTGGGCTCCTCTGGCTCTGTAGTACCTCTATTTAGGCGGCAGATTAGCCTTGGTGGGCCCGTGACAGTGACCCACCCCGAGGTGACGCGTTACTTCATGACGGTTCAGGAGGCGGCCCAGTTGGTGATCCAGGCAGGCTCTATGGCCACTGGCGGGGATGTGTTCGTGCTGGATATGCATGACCCGATTCGCATTGTCGATCTCGCCAAGAAGATGGTCCACCTAATGGGCTACGACGTGAAAGACGAGAATTCCTATAAGGGAGACATCGCCATCGAGTACACAGGCCTGCGCCCAGGCGAGAAATTGTTCGAGGAACTGCTCATTGGCGAGTCAGTGACCGGTACCGAACATCCCAAGATCATGCGTGCCGAAGAAGACGCCTTGTCTTGGGCCGAGCTAGAAGTGCTGTTAGGTCGCTTGCAAGTAGCTTGTAAACGCTTAGACCTACACCAGATCCGCGAGGCCTTAATGAGTGCTGTGGATGGCTTTGAACCGAAGGAGTTGGCAACAGACCCACTTTGGGATCTGCCGATCGCCGAGGTTAGCGCTGAGGAGGAGAGGGTAGAAAAAGTGGCCGACACGAAGGTGACCACTCTCTATAAATAAGGATTATATTATTGCGATGCCAGAGACTGGCATCGCAATAATTACAGCAATTACTCGCGTGTCATAGAAGTAATGATAACAGGCTCTTTAGGCACGTCTTGATACATGCCAGTGCTACCGGTTTCAACTTCCGCAATCATATCCACCACGTCCATGCCCTCGATTACTTCACCGAATGCCGCATAGCCGAAGCCGCGCGCTGACTCATCGGTGTGGTTCAGGAAATCATTGTTAACTAGGTTGATGAAGAACTGGCTAGTCGCGCTGTCCACTACCTGTGTGCGCGCCATGGCCAGTGTGCCGCGGTCATTCTTCAACTCGGCAGTAGCCTCGTTCTTGATTGCATCGGCTGTAGTCTTTTGCACCATATCAGGTGAGAAACCGCCGCCCTGAGCCATAAAGCCGGGGATAACGCGGTGAAAAATCAAACCATCGTAATAGTTTGAATCGACATAGCTTAGGAAATTGGCGACCGTGATCGGGGCCTTGTCTGCCCACAATTGGATCTTTACGGTACCTTTATTGGTTTCCATTACGACGATAGGGTTCGCGGACTCGGCCGCGGAAACAAGGCCGCTCAAACTAAAAGCTAGGGCTAATAACAATGTGCGCATGAGGTTCAATCTCCTTTGGAGCTTGGTGAATGTTGGCGTCACTATACCCGATTGTGCTCGCGGGGATAAGTATTCCGATAGAGGCCGCTAGGCGCTCCATTTTAGAGAACAACACGAGTGTATTGGAGCGCAACTGAATGCGAGATTAACGAGGGGGGAGGGGCATAAAGCTTGCGAGACTTGAATTTGGCTGCCCAACCTGGGCTCGAACCAGGAACCAAGTGATTAACAGTCACCTACTCTACCATTGAGCTATTGGGCAGTTACTTGAAGACGTGTGGATGTCTTCAAAGCGTGCGTATACTAATCACTATCACCGGAGTGGTCAACCCTTATATCGACGTGAGTAAGGCACTTTTGTTTGCGTTATAATCTCGCTCTTTAGTTGCAGCACTAATGCGATCACTTCAGCAATCCGGAATGAGCAATGGATATACCCTTTAAGATTCACTCTCGCTTTAAGCCCGCCGGCGATCAACCGCAAGCGATAGAGGAGCTAGTCGATGGCTTAGAGAGCGGTCTAGCCGCGCAAACTCTGCTGGGGGTGACTGGTTCAGGGAAGACATTCACGATTGCCAATGTCATCGAGCGCACGCAGCGCCCAGCCTTGGTTATGGCGCCCAACAAGACTCTCGCGGCTCAGCTATATGGCGAATTCAAGGAGTTCTTCCCGGACAACGCCGTGGAGTATTTTGTTTCCTATTACGACTATTACCAGCCCGAGGCCTATGTGCCTTCCTCGGATCTGTTCATAGAGAAAGATTCGTCGATCAATGAGCACATCGAGCAGATGCGACTCTCCGCGACCAAGGCCTTGCTAGAGCGCTCGGACGTGATTGTGGTCGCGACGGTGTCGGCGATCTACGGCCTTGGCGATCCTAAGTCCTATCTGCAGATGGTGCTGCATTTGGATCGTGGCGATAAGATCGATCAGCGCAGCATCCTGCGCCGCCTAGCAGAGCTGCAGTACACCCGTAACGACATGGAGCTACAGCGCGCCACCTACCGGGTGCGCGGTGACGTGATCGACGTCTATCCCGCCGAGTCCGAGAAGCACGCTATCCGCATCGAGTTGTTCGACGATGAGATCGAGTCGCTTTCCTACTTCGATCCGTTGACGGGTGCGCTCATCAAGAAGGTGCCGCGACTTACTGTATTCCCTAAGTCTCATTATGTAACGCCGCGCCAGACCATGATCGATGCGATGGACTTCATCAAGCAGGAACTCAACGAACGTCTCGAGCAATTGGAAGGCAATCACCAACTCGTGGAGGCGCAGCGTCTTGCTCAGCGCACCAAGTTCGATCTAGAGATGATTGCAGAGCTGGGCTATTGCACGGGCATCGAGAATTACTCACGCTACCTCTCCGGGCGTGGGGCAGGGCAGCCGCCGCCCACTCTGTACGATTATCTGCCGGTCAATGCTCTCGTGATTGCCGATGAGTCCCATGTCTCCATCCCTCAACTAGGGGCGATGTATAAGGGCGATAGGTCCCGCAAAGAGACACTGGTGCAGTATGGCTTCCGTTTACCTTCGGCGCTCGATAACAGACCCCTGCGCTTTGAGGAGTGGGAGGACTTAACGCCGCAGATCATCTATGTCTCCGCAACGCCCGGACCCTATGAGGCGGAACATGCGGGGCAATTGGTAAAGCAGCTAGTACGCCCTACGGGCCTCGTGGACCCAGTGTTAGAGGTAAGGCCGGCGACTACGCAGGTGGACGACCTACTCTCCGAGATACGGCAGGTGGCAGCGCGAGAGGAGCGGGTGTTGGTCACGGTGCTAACCAAGCGCATGGCCGAGGACCTGACCGACTATTTCGCCGAACACGATGTGCGTGTGCGCTATCTGCACTCTGACATCGATACCGTAGAGCGTTCGGAGATTATTCGCGACCTACGCCTAGGCAATTTCGATGTCTTGGTCGGCATCAACTTGCTGCGGGAGGGTTTGGATATTCCGGAGGTGTCGCTGGTAGCCATTCTCGATGCCGATAAAGAAGGCTTCCTGCGTTCTGAGCGTTCCCTGATTCAGACGATCGGTCGTGCGGCGCGAAATCTGCGCGGCAGAGCGATTCTGTATGCCGATCGCATGACCGGCTCTATGGAGCGAGCGATTGCCGAGTCAGAGAAACGCCGACAGATTCAACTCGAATATAATATTACTCATAATATTACCCCGGTCGGCGTGAGCAAACGTGTAAGCGATGTGATGGAAGGTGCCTACGCTGCCGAGAGCCAGGCCCGAAGTAATAAGCGAGGTAAAGGCGGCGTCGATAAGAAAGGGGCTGGCCAGTTATCGCCTGCGCATATGGATCCGAAGTCCTTGGCGAAGGAAATATCTACCCTTGAGGCGCGCATGTATGACTTGGCGAGAAACCTAGACTTCGAGGAAGCTGCGGCGACGCGAGATCGAATTAGCGCGCTGAAATTAGCATTACTCCAAGCGTGAAATAGGCAGGGTCAGACCATTATTGACTTAAGTAGTGATGTTCCTCACAGATGGTAAACCATGGAATAGTCATCTCTAGTGCTCCGTAGCACGAGGTGCACTGCGGCGTACTTCGCTGTCGGACACGCCGTGAACCCATCCATGGGGGCTTAGTCGCCGCCATCCGGGCGGCTCATAGTCCGTCATCAAAGCACCCCACATTGCCCCTCTGATTTATCGTGACGATACCGATCAGCGCTCGATTGCTAATTTGTTTGCCGGTAGATTTAACCATTTAGCTCATCACTATCAATATAATGGTTTAACTCGCTTATATATCGAACGCTTCTACAATGTCAGAGGGGGGGTGTGGGGTGTTTCGATTGCGGACTATGAGCCGCCCGGACGGCGGCGACTAAGCCTACATGGACGTACTCGCGGCGTGTCCGAAAGCGAAGTACGCCGCAGCCCACCTCGTGCTACGGAGAACTAAAGAGCACAACGCCATCTCTCCATATGGTTTTCCTTAGCGATAAACCTTATTTTCTCGGGGCAACAGTGTGATTGTATTGTAGTTTCCAATTCATGCCCCTATAATCGCCGTTCTTTTGCGGAAGCACATTCAGGCGCGTAGCTCAGTTGGTTAGAGCGCTACCTTGACATGGTAGAGGTCACCAGTTCGAATCTGGTCGTGCCTACCAGAATTTGCCTCCGACGCGCACTCGATTCAGGCCTTAAAACCCGGCACGAAACGCGGAAAGCAAACCACGAATACCTAAAAATTTAAGTCGGAAGAGTCCATTCCGACGTGTTTTGTTATTGCGATCAGGAAGGTTATGCCAACAGTAGTTTTGCCAGATGGAAGTTCACGTGCTTTTGACGGGCCTGTCAGCGTTGCGGAAGTAGCAGCGTCGATCGGGGCTGGGCTTGCGCGTGCAGCACTGGCAGGGCGAGTCGACGGAGAGTTGGTAGATACCTCTTACGTCCTCGATAAAGACTGCGAGTTGGCCATTATCACTGAGCGCGATACAGACGGCTTAGAGGTGATACGTCATTCCTGCGCGCACTTGATGGCACAGGCAGTGCAGCGCCTGTTCCCAGAAGCGCAAGTAACTGTTGGCCCGGTGGTAGAAGACGGTTTCTTCTATGACTTCGCCTACGAGCGTCCATTTACTCCCGAAGACCTCGAGAAGATTGAAGCGAAGATGCGCGAGATCGTCTCTGAGAATCTTCCGGTAGAGCGTTCCGTCATGTCCCGCGATGAAGCCATTGCGATGTTTGAAGGAATGGGCGAGAAGTACAAGGTCGAGATCATCAAGAGTATTCCTGGTGAAGAGGCTCTGTCCTTCTATCGTCAGGGCGAGTTTATCGACCTGTGTCGCGGCCCTCACGTGCCCGAGACTGGTAAGTTTAAGGCGTTTAAGTTGACCAGCGTTGCCGGTGCCTATTGGCGCGGCGATGCGAGCAACGAGATGCTACAGCGTGTACACGGCACGGCTTGGGGTGATAAAAAGGCGCTCGACCAGTACCTGCAGCGTTTAGAGGAAGCGGAAAAACGCGACCACCGCAAAATTGGCAAGAAGTTGTCATTATTCCATTTCCAGGAAGAAGCCCCTGGCATGGTGTTCTGGCACCCTAAGGGCTGGGCGATCTATCAGGTCATTCAGAACTATATGCAGCGCGTTCAGCAAGAGAACGGCTATTTAGAGATTCGCACTCCACAGTTGGTGGACTATTCACTCTGGGAGCGCTCCGGCCATGCCGATAAGTTCGCAGAGCAGATGTTCAGCGTTGAGTCTGAGAATCGTCTTTACGCATTGAAGCCGATGAACTGTCCGTGCCACATACAAGTATTTAATCAGGGCTTGAAGAGCTACCGCGACCTGCCATTGCGCCTTGCGGAGTTCGGTTCCTGCCATCGCTACGAGCCCTCGGGCAGTATGCATGGCCTGATGCGCGTGCGCAGCTTTGTTCAAGACGACGGGCATATCTTCTGCCCCGAAGGCAGCATTCAAGATGAAGTTGCTATATTCATGGAGCTGCTGTTCGGCGTATACAAAGATTTCGGTTTCGACGACATCATCCTGCGTCTGTCCACGCGACCAGAGAAGCGTGTCGGTAGCGACGAGCTTTGGGATAAGTCCGAGCTAGCGCTCAAGCAAGCGCTCAATAGTAGTGGCCTGCCTTGGGAGTTGTTGCCAGGCGAAGGCGCGTTCTACGGTCCTAAGATCGAGTTTTCTCTGAAGGACTGCATGGGTCGTATCCAGCAATGTGGTACTATTCAGGTCGATTTTTCGATGCCCGATCGCTTAGGCGCACAATATGTTGCCGAAGACGGGTCTCGTCAGGTTCCTGTGATGTTGCATCGCGCAGTACTCGGTTCCTTCGAGCGCTTCATCGGCGTTTTGATCGAGCATTACGCTGGGGCATTGCCGGTCTGGTTGGCGCCTGAGCAAGCTGTGGTGATGAATATCACCGATAAACAGGCCGAATATTGCCAATCTGTGCAAAAAACCTTGTCAGATAAGGGGTTTAGAAGCACTGCGGACTTGAGAAACGAAAAGGTAGGCTTTAAAATCCGCGAGCACACGATTGCGAAGACGCCTTTTCTGTTAGTGGCAGGAGACCGCGAGGTCGAAACTGGCACAGTATCGGTACGTACACGCGCTGGGGAAGACCTCGGCAGCATGACAATCGAAGAGTTTACACAGCATCTAGCTGCCGAAGTCGCCCGTAAAGGTCGTACTGCCGCAAACTGAAGCACAATTTAATATAACTTGGGTGGCTGATCAAAGTCGCACCATTAATTGAGTCCGGAGAGAATATACAGTCGCCTATGAGGAGTAGTTCTAAGAAGCCCGTCATTAACGAGCACATAGATGCCAGTGAGGTCCGCCTGGTGTTAGCCAATGGAGATCAAGCCGGCGTCGTATCTATTGACGAAGCGAGAGCTGCTGCGAGTGAGGCCAAGCTGGACTTGGTGTTGATCGCACCGGAGGCAGAGCCACCGGTTTGCAAGATCATGGATTTCGGCAAACATATTTTTGACTTGAAAAAGCAAAAAGTTGCCAACAAGAAGAAGCAGCGTAAAACGACTGTTAAAGAGATTAAGTTTAGACCAGGGACGGAAGAGGGAGACTATCAGGTAAAACTACGCAACCTGATGCGTTTCCTGAACGATGGGGACAAAGCCAAGGTGTCATTACGATTCCGCGGCCGCGAACTCGCCCATCAACATCTTGGGCTGGAGCTAGTACAGCGAATCGGGAAGGATCTCGAGGAGTACGGCACAGTGGAACAAGAACCCAAGATGGAAGGCCGACAGATCGTAATGGTGTTGTCGCCTGTGAAAAAGAAGAAGCCGTAGAGATTAGATCCATTGTAATGCCGAAGCACCGCGTGCGGTGTGAACGTAGATTTAGGCAGCGCAATGGATTTTTTGTACCTGCAATATGCAGCTATAGCTTTATACATTAACCCTCGACTGTCTTTTATGTAGTGGATTGTAGAAGACGACAAATGCGGAGTATGCAATGAGCAACAAGATCAAGACCCATCGCGGCGCAGCCAAGCGGTTCAAGTTGACCGCCGGTGGTTGGAAGCGAAAAAGCGCTAACAAAAGCCACATCCTCACCAAAATGACGACTAAGCGTAAGCGTCAGTTAAGAGGCACGTCATTGGTTCATCCCTCTGACAAAGTTCTTATCGACCGTATGCTTGGAAAACGTTTCTAATATCTTAATTTTGCGAGGATTTACCCATGGCCCGAGTTAAACGAGGCGTCACAGCGCGACGTCGTCACAAGAAAGTTCTCAAGCTTGCTAAAGGCTACTATGGTGCACGCTCGCGTGTGTATCGCGTTGCCAAACAAGCAGTAATCAAAGCAGGTCAGTACGCTTATCGCGACCGTAAGGTTAAGAAGCGCGTATTCCGTGGTCTGTGGATTACCCGTATCAATGCACAATCACGCGCCAATGGCATGACTTACAGCCAATTGATTGCTGGCCTGAAAAAAGCCAACATTCTAGTGGATCGCCGTGTAATGGCCGATTTGGCCGTGCATGACAAGGCAGCGTTCGCTGCGTTGGTCAATCAGGCGAAAGCGAGTCTGGCTGCCTAAGGCAAGAGTGCGAACCATGCTAGACACCGTTTCCCTAGTCGAGTCGGCATTACGTGCTATCGAAGACTCCAGCGATGAAAGATCGCTGGAGCAGTTGCGCGTCGACTATCTAGGTAAAAAAGGTAGCCTTACGGATCTCCTCAAGGGTTTAGGTAAACTAAGCCCGGAGGAGCGCCCGCAGGCGGGTGAGCGCATCAATATTGCCAAGCGGCAGGTGCAGGACGCCTTAGAGTTACGTAAGAAAGTCTTGGTTGAGGAGACTCTTAACCGCCAATTAAGCAGTGAGGCAGTCGATGTCACTCTGCCAGGACGCCGACAAGGCGGTGGCGGTACACACCCCGTCACTCGCACTATCGAGCGCATCCAGAGTATATTTGAAGCGGCTGGCTATACCGTCGCCGTCGGTCCTGAGATAGAGGACGACTATCATAATTTCGGGGCACTTAATATTCCCGAACATCACCCCGCGCGTGCGATGCACGACACTTTCTATATCGATCCTGGCACCGTATTGCGTACCCACACTTCGCCCGTGCAAGTACGCGTGATGGAAGGCGATAAGCCTCCGTTCCGCATGATTTGCCCCGGCCGCGTATATCGCTGTGACTCCGACATTACCCACACCCCGATGTTCCATCAGGTAGAGGGTTTGTTGATCGACACCGACGTGAGCTTTGCAGACCTGCGTGGCACCGTGGAAGAATTTCTACAGGCGTTCTTCGAGAAAGATCTCGAAGTGCGCTTTCGCCCCTCTTATTTCCCGTTCACAGAGCCCTCCGCAGAAGTGGATATGGCCTGCGTAATGTGTGAAGGGAAGGGCTGCAGAGTATGTAGCCACACTGGCTGGTTAGAGATAATGGGCTGCGGCATGGTGCACCCCAATGTCTTGACCAGTTCGGGCATCGACCCCGAGAAATACACGGGCTTCGCCTTCGGTATGGGCGTGGAGCGTTTGGCTATGTTGCGCTACGGCGTCAATGATCTGCGCTTGTTCTTCGAGAACGACCTGCGTTTCCTGAAACAGTTTAATTAGTGGGCTTGGCCGCACTCAGGCCAGCCTAACTTCCTGCAAAACAAGTCAACAGACAGAGAAAACAGCATGATATTCAGCGAACAGTGGATTCGTGAATGGGTCAATCCATCCCTGAGCACTCAAGCTCTAGTGGATCAATTGACAATGGCAGGCCTAGAGGTGGATGCGGTGAACGCCGTTGCCAGTGAATTCTCTGGTGTCATCGTAGCCGAAGTCCTGAAAGTTGAAGAGCACCCAGACGCAGATAAGCTCCGTGTCTGCGAAGTGAGTGATGGCAAGCAGCACCATCAGGTGGTCTGCGGTGCACCGAATGTTCGCGCTGGCATGCGTGTGCCCTATGCACAGGTAGGGGCGCAATTGAGTGCGGCTGCCGACGGCAAGGTCTTCAAGATTCGCCAGGCGAAGCTGCGCGGCCTCGAGTCCAATGGCATGCTGTGTTCGGCCGAAGAGCTTGGCTTAGCCGAGAGTTCGGATGGTTTGCTGGAACTGGCCGAAGATGCTCCTATTGGCACAGATGTACGCGAATTCCTTAGCTTAAACGATCATAGCCTTGAGCTAGACCTCACGCCGAACCGTGGCGACTGCCTAGGCATCATCGGCGTAGCGAGGGAGATTGGGCTGCTCAATGCACTGACACCAACTGTCCCGAATATTGAAGCGGTGCCCGCGGGCATCGATTCGACCTTTCCCGTCACTATCTCCGCACCCGATGCATGCCCTCGTTATCTCGGCAGAGTTGTGCGCGAGGTCGATGTGCTGGCGCAAACCCCAATGTGGATGGCTGAGCGTCTGCGCCGCAGTGGCATTCGCTGTATCGATCCCATTGTGGACATCACGAACTATGTCTTGCTAGAACTCGGCCAACCGATGCACGCCTTCGATCTAGCCTCCTTGCAAGGTGGCATCGATGTGCGCCTCGCTAAGCAGGATGAGAAGCTGACGCTGCTCGATGGCAAAGAAGTGAGCCTAACCCCCGATGTCCTCGTGATAGCGGACGGTAGTGGCCCCTTAGCCATGGCAGGGGTCATGGGTGGCGAGAACTCAGGTGTTACTACTAACACAAAGGATGTCTTCCTCGAGTGCGCCTTCTTCGCGCCCCTCGCGATCGCCGGCCGCGCGCGACGCTATGGTCTACATACCGACGCCTCGCACCGCTACGAGCGCGGGGTGGACTTCGAGATCCAGGCCCGTGCCATGGAGCGCGCGACCAGTCTTCTTATAGAGATTGCCGGTGGCAGCGCAGGCCCAGTCGTAGAGACTCTTGGCAATCTGCCTGAATGCCCAGAGATTACGCTGAGTTTCGCGAAACTCAGCAAATTCCTTGGTATGGAGATTCCTGTTGAGGAGGTCGAGGCAATCCTCACACGCCTTGGCGCACGAGTGTTGAACCTGGACTATGCGGGCATCACCGTGCAAGCGCCCAGCTTCCGTTTCGATCTGAGCCTAGATGTGGACCTGATCGAAGAGGTCGCTCGCGTCTATGGTTATAACCGTCTACCGAAGACCAAATCTCTGAGCCGCAATAGCCTCGGCACGCGTACTGAAACTCGCGCCGAATTGCCGCGACTGAAGGACCGACTGGTTGCACTGGGCTATCAAGAAGTTATTACCTATAGTTTCGTAGAGCCAGGCTTGTTGGAAATGGTCAATCCCGGAGTAGAAGCAACGCCTCTGCAGAACCCGATCTCTGCGGAGATGTCCGTGATGCGCACCAGCCTCTGGCCGGGGCTGTTATCGACGCTGCGCTACAACGCCAATCGTCAACAGGAGCGCGTGCGCATCTTCGAGACGGGGCAAGTATTCCTGAAACGCGATGGCGCGCTTATGCAGCCTCCTTGTCTAGGGGGATTAGTCTACGGACCGCTTCACCAAGAGTCTTGGAGCAACCTTAAGAAAAGCGTGGACTTCTTTGATATTAAAGGAGATATTGAGTCATTGCTGAATCTTACGCGCAATGAAATCGATTACTCTTTCGAGAAGGCGAGCCATCCAGCATTGCACAGCGGGCAGAGCGCTGCGCTGCTATTAAACGGCCAACAGATCGGCCTTGTGGGTGCTCTAGACCCTGCTCTGCAGCGTAAGCTCGATATTAGCAATCGTGTCTATCTGTTTGAAATTGATTTGAATTCTCTGCAACACGCAAGAATTCCGAAAGTAAGCGAATTGTCGAAGTTCCCAGAAGTGAACCGAGATCTCGCGATAGTGATCGATAAAGAGGTGTCCGCACAGCAAATTCTGAGCGCAGTACGTGATTGCGCTGGTGATTGCCTAGTCGACCTTAGAATATTCGATGTATATCAAGGTGATGCGGTCGAAAAAAGTAAAAAAAGCATTGCTTTGGGCTTGACCTTACAGCATCCTTCGCGCACTCTAGGCGACGAAGACATAAATGGAATAATTAACAGTTGTGTCAAAGAGCTACAGACGCAATTTAATGCAAAGTTAAGGAATTAACTATGGCAGACGGGGCACTGACCAAAGCGGAAATGGCCGAGCGCTTATTTGAAGAGCTTGGCCTGAATAAGAGAGAAGCCAAGGAGCTGGTTGAACAGTTCTTTGAGGAAGTCCGTTTGTCTTTAGAATCTAATGAGCAGGTCAAAATTTCCGGGTTCGGCAACTTCGATCTGCGCGATAAAAAGCAACGACCGGGCCGTAATCCCAAGACTGGTGAAGAGATTCCTATCAAGGCACGACGCGTGGTGACATTTCGACCGGGTCAAAAGCTGAAGGCAAGAGTGGAAAGCTATGCTGGAACCAAGCAATAACGACGAGTTACCACCAATACCTCCGAAACGCTATTTCACTATTGGCGAGGTGGGGGAACTTTGCACGGTCAAACCTCACGTATTGCGCTATTGGGAACAGGAATTTCCACAGCTAAAACCAGTTAAACGACGCGGCAATCGACGCTATTATCAGCGTCAAGATGTCATTCTGATCCGTCAGATTAAGTCTCTGCTCTACGATCAAGGCTTCACCATTGGTGGGGCAAGACAGCGTATGAGTGGGGCGGAAGAGCCGGTGAAGACGGGTGTCGATGACAAGATCTTCAAAGAGATGATAAAAGATCTAGAAGAAGTCATAGCACTATTATAAAAATGCGGTAGAATTGCGGCCGCTTTAACAAGACAGGCAAGGCAGTACAGCAGGGGTCCTCGATTTACGCCGCTGCATAACTGACCACAGATTCGATATTTAGACTCCTTCGGTTCCACTTCAGAAGAACTCTGCATATATCAAAACATTCGGGGCATAGCGCAGCCTGGTAGCGCACCACACTGGGGGTGTGGGGGTCGTAGGTTCAAATCCTGCTGTCCCGACCAATTAAAGAAAGAGTATCCGTCAGGATGCTCTTTTTTTTCGCCTCTACTTTTGTGTTTTGATGCTCGGTGCTCGGTAGATTGTGCTTCGTAGTTCGCGTTCGCGGCAAGGCATAGGGTTTCAGGACACGCTCCAAGCACGTCCATGTGGGCTCGACGTCCGCGTCCGACCGCCATGGAGGGCGGGAGTGCCGAAAATGCAGGAGCAATTTATCGGCCCTGGCTCCCGACGGTCCTGAACCCCTACGCCTCACCACGAACGCTGACACTTTGCCAAGCTGCTGAATGTCTTAATTTCCATGAATGAAGCGCGTGGGTATCGGACCGCCATGGATGGCGGGAGTGCCGAAAATGCATATCGGCCATGGCTCCCGATGGTCCTGCAACCCTAAGCCTCACCCCAAACGCTGATTCTTAGTTAAGCCGCCAAATAAACATTGTTTTTCGTTTGTTGGATTTCGATCTGCGGAGCTCTAAATCGTGAGGCTAGAGCAAAGTAAAACTCTCATCGATAACGCTAATGCAGCCCTTGGGGAGGGGGAGGTGATGCTCCAGACCGTCGGGAGCCATGGATGGCGGACGTCGAGCCCACATGGATGTGCTTGGAGCGTGTCTGGAGCATCACCTCCCCCTCTCCGAGGGCGTACTACGGAGTGATAGATAAAAGTAGTGACAGAATAGGAAGCAAAAAAAAGGCGCCTCGAGGGCGCCTTTTTCGCAAACACCGAAGTGTTTAGTTCTTTACGTAACGCTTGATGCCGCCTACTGGGCCGACTTCTGCGCCGTAGATCACGCCATTGCGGTCAGCTACTACGCCTTCCGCTGTGCACGTGCCTGTGCAATCAGGATTTGGATCTGGAATGAACGCAGTAACTTCACCCGTAACGGCGCTGCCTACACGGATACCACGTAACCAATCGCCATGGTCTGGGTTCACAGAGCCAGACTCTGAGTCAGCTGCGTACAGGATGTCGTTTGCATCGATGTAGATGCCGCTGTTACGGCTGAACTGGTACCACGTGTCCAGACGGTTGCCATCTTGATCGAAGATTACGATGCGGTTGTTGCTGCGGTCTGCTACGAATAGGCGGCCACGAGAATCCATCGCCAAAGAATGTGGCTGCATGAAGTCATCAGGACCGGTGCCTAGCTGTCCCCATGCCTTAATGAACTCGCCATCTTTGTTGAATTTCAGCATGCGGGCAGTCGAGCCCTCATTGTTTGCGTGTCCTTCACCAATGAAGATGTCGCCATTAGGGGCTACATAAACATCGTTTGGCTGGAACAGATAGCCAGGCTCACGTGCGCCGCCAGGCTCACCTATAGTCATAAGTAGCTCGCCTTCTGGGCTGAATTTGAGTACTTGGTGGCCCTTTAGCTCGCCTCCAACAGGATTGCCATCACGGTCTAAATTGTCACGGCCGTCTGCAATCCAGACATTACCTTCGAAATCGACGTGAATACCGTGGGGCCACATAATGAGCCCGGCACCGAAACTAGTAAGCATATTGCCATTCGCGTCGAACTTCATAACGGGATCAACGTTGCTGGTTACGCAAGCGCCGATGTTTCCGCCACAACGCTCTGCAGCCCAGATCGAAACGCCATCTGGATCGACGTCTACGGTACTAGATGAGCCCCAAGCACGGCCCGCAGGCATCTTTAGATAGCCTTCGATAGTAGTGTAGGGATTGGGTAAGGAGTTCACCGGATCCATATTCATATCGGATTGGGCAAAGCTCATTAACGGGAATACTGCGACTGCTGCTGTGAGGCCTATAAAGGCTGATTTAATCGTTTTATTATATTTTGACACGGCGGAGAACTCTCCCATGGATTGCTAAAATGGACGAACAGAATAAAGCTTCTTTTTTTTTAATTCAATCAGTACTCAGGATGCTAACAATAAGGGCGGCAACTGACACTTTTTATTTCACTAACGTGCTAAATTGTCGCTATTTCGAGACGTTTAGCTGGTCTGCGCGAGTGGATTGTAGAATTGGGTATTCGCAAGTTTGGCTGCGACGGACCGACAAGGAAGAGTAATGAAAAACTTAGAAGCAATACGACAATGCGTTGCCAAGTTCGCGGCGGAGCGGGACTGGGACCAGTTTCACTCACCTAAGAATCTGGCCATGGCCCTGAGTGTTGAGGTCGCTGAGCTGATGGAGCATTTTCAATGGTTAAGCGAGGCTCAATCGGGAGACTTAGATGAGAGCACTCGGGCTGCCGTTGCTGATGAGATCGCCGACGTGCAGGTATACCTAGTGCGTATCGCCGATAGCTTAGGAGTCGATATTCTGTCGGCGGTGGCTACTAAGATGGAAAAGAATGCGCAGAAGTACCCGGCAGATAAGGTTCGTGGTAGTGCTAAGAAATATAATGCATATTAGTGATTCGCTTAGGCTGCAAGCAACGCAATGATCGGCACAGTCCTTGTAGCAGTTTATGGCACGCTTAAAAAAGGCCTTGGAAACCACGGCCTGATGGCGCAAGCCCAATTCTTGGGTTGCGATAAGCTTACGCAGATTTGTCTATACGATATCGGCCCCTATCCCGGTGCGCGCTTGGAGGCTTCTGCGGGCATAGATGTTGAAGTATATGCCATAAGCCAATCACATTTAGCCGAGTTGGACCTGCTGGAGGAATATGACCCAGCAGCACCTGCCAGTAGTCTGTATACACGCGCGCTGTTGCCGACCCGCTTTGGATTGGCGTGGGTGTATCTCTATCAGGGGCAGATATCGGGAAAGCCCTGCCTACGCAGTGGCACATGGCAGCCGTTGAGCTAACAGCCCATCGACTTATTAAATGAGGAAGAAGCGTGAATAGTGAAGGCATTATCGATCTGCGCAGTGACACGGTTACCGAACCATCGGGCGCCATGCGCTCCGCAATGCTAGCGGCACCGGTTGGCGACGACGTCTACGGTGAAGATCCTACCGTGAATAAACTGCAGGCCGTACTGGCAGAGATGACGGGAATGGAGCAGGGCTTGTTCATGCCCTCTGGCACTCAGTCAAATTTGGTGGCGCTCATCAGCCACTGCGCGCGCGGTGATGAATATATAGTGGGACAGCAGGCCCATACCTATAAGTATGAAGGCGGCGGTGCTGCAGTGTTAGGCGGCATTCAGCCACAGCCTCTCGAGTTTAATGAGCAGGGTGGCTTGGATCTAGGCGCGGTTAAAGCGGCCATTAAACCTCTAGATAATCATTTCGCTAGAACGCGGCTACTCTGTCTCGAGAACACTATGCAAGGCAAGGTGCTGCCGCTTTCCTATATTAGTGAAGCCGTTCAGTTTGCTAAACAGCATCGCCTTGGCCTGCATCTCGATGGCGCTAGAGCGTTCAATGCGGCAGTCGCCAGCGGCGTGAGTATAGCTCAACTTGTTGCGGGTTTCGACAGTGTGTCGATTTGCCTATCCAAGGGACTTGGTGCGCCAGTGGGGTCAGTACTCTTAGGGAATAAAGACTTCATAGAATCTGCGCGGCGTTGGCGCAAGATTACAGGAGGAGGTCTTCGCCAAGCAGGAATACTAGCAGCAGGGGGGCTTTTTGCATTGAGCCATAACATTGATCGCCTCGAGCAGGACCATGAACGCGCCAAGTTACTCGCGACTAACTTGAGAGCATTGGGTTTCGCGGTGGAGCCCGTGCAGACCAATATGCTGTTCGTGCAAAGTGGCCCCCACGACCCTAAGCAGCTTTGTGAAAAGCTATTAGAACAGGGCATAAAAGTCTCTGCGGCGCCCCGCCTTCGTCTGGTTACACACTTAGATATCGATGACGCTGATATCGAGAAGATATCGTCCGCTTTCCGCCAAATCGTGGGCTAAAATACCCGCTGTTACGCCGGTTTCATTCGCTAGACCTTTCCTTTATGATGAACGCTCTTTTTATGGCAAGCGGTTTTTTGAGGCCGCGCGATTTGCCACTGCGAGTTAGGTAGACCAACGTATGGAAACGCCCAAGGCTGAAAAGTTATTTAAAGCCGGTGAAGTCATCATGTCCCAGGGAGAGATGGGATCATGCGCATATTTTATTCAAGAAGGTCGTGTAAGAATTGTCGTCGAAAAGGCTGATGGTAGTTTTCTCGACATGGGTACTCGCGGTCCCGGGAGTATCATTGGTGAAATGGCCATTGTTGACAATCAGCCCCGCAGCGCCACCATTGAATCTCTTGAGAACTGCACACTTTTAGAGATCACCAAAGAGGATTTCGCCCGCAGTGTTAAAGGGGCAAACCCCATTGTGCGGCTCATCTCGCAAGTCATCTTGATGCGCTATCGCGATATCTTAAGACGCTCGCACACTCTCACTGAAGACGGTCCAGGTTGTCCCTCGCCAGAGGATTCTGAGCGCGCCTATGCCGAACAGACTAACGTGGTCGAGTCGATCAAGCTAGCCAACGAGTTCAAAGTCGCGATCGCAGCCAAGCAACTGATTTTGCACTACCAGCCTATCTATTCTATCTCTACAGGGCAGGTGCTTGGTTTCGAAGCGCTCATGCGCTGGCAGCATCCTCAACGAGGTCTCGTGCCACCGGATGAGTTCATTCCGATGGCCGAAGATAGCGGCTTGATTATAGAGGCGTGTCGCTGGGCGCTTGGGGAAGTATGCGAAATGTTGGCTAGGCTCGACGCAGTGCGTCCGGATCTTAAAGATCTCTATGTCAGTGTTAATTTCTCCGCCACCGATTTTGAAGAAAGTAATTTCCTCGAAGCGTTTAGTGAGATTCTGCAGCGCAATAACACTCCGGCTAAACGTATTCACATCGAGATTACTGAGCGCCTATTGTTGAAGAAGCCTAAGAACGTTAAGGAGACTTTAGATAATTGCCGCAAGCTAGGCATGAAGGTTGTAATCGATGATTTTGGGACCGGTTATTCGTCCTTGAGTTATCTACACCAATACCCAATCGATACCCTCAAGATTGACCGTAGCTTCATTCACAATATGCGCAGTGACAAAGCAGTGCTGGGACTGGTTAAGTCGATTCTCACTCTGCGTGAGAATATGAACATCGATATCGTTGCAGAAGGGGTGGAGGAGTTAGAGGAGGCCCAGCTGCTTTCGCAGCTCAATTGCGATTCTGCGCAAGGCTATTATTTCTCTCGACCAATTTCCGAGAACGCGCTAAGTGCGTTACTTGAAAAATCGAACCCACCTCGTCACTAAGCTGCAGTGTTGCAGAGTCTTAGGGGCGTATAGGTTTAGCGCTAACACAAGAAAAACAATAACGCTCGTTTAGGAATTCAATTGGAAAGTCTCACCTCTTGGATCGCAAATAGTGCTGCCAATGATCTAGCCTTGGCTCTGCTTAGCAATGTGCCTGGTTCTCCTCCAATCTTACAAACGATCCATCTACTGAGTATTGTCGCCATCATGGCCTCCGCCTTGATGATCGACCTGCGCATACTCGGCCTTGCAGTTCCCTCGCAAGATATTCATGAGATGGCAGGGCGCTTGCGTTTCTGGGCCTTGGGGGGAGTGATTGGTGTCTTCTCCTCGGGAATATGGTTCGTCCTTGCCAGACCTAATCGCTATTTCAATAATCCGGTCTTTCAGATCAAGTTCGCTCTGCTTCTCCCCGCCTTGTTGTGCAGCTATTGGATCTTCCGCATGGCTGTTCGGAACCCGAATTTCTTCGGCACCCATCTGTGGCGTGCAAGACTATTGGCAACGGTATCGCTATTGCTCTGGGTAGCCGTCGTACTTGCCGGGCGCTGGATAGCTTACTCGGAGTATCTGTTTTGGCCAGCCTAGTGATGAGCAATTCGACTCAACGCCTCCGCCAATTTGCAATGCGGGAGGCAATCCTGTGAGTGATTTTTGGCTATGGCTAGAGATGCTGCCATTGGCGTTAGAGATCGGGGCTACTTGGTGGTTTCCCTTTATGGAGTCGCTGCATGTCCTGAGTTTGGCGATAATGCTTGGTGCCATAGTAATGCTCGATCTACGGGTACTAGGGTGGGCTGCGCTACGCTACTCCGTCTCCAGTCTCAATCGAGAGTTGGTGCCTTGGTCCGCTGGCGCGTTTCTTATCGCTAATATCACAGGTCTTGCGATGTTTATAACGCGTGCCTCGAACCATGTTGAGAACCCCGCGTTTCAGATAAAAATGCTCTTGCTCCTACTTGCAGGTATCAATATTGGCTTTTTCCACTTCCGTGTATTGCGCAGCGTGGGCGCCTGGGATATCCAGTCGCCGGCCCCACTTGCGGCGAGAGCGGCCGCTGCCTCCTCTTTGCTTCTGTGGGTTGGCGTAACGCTCGCGGGTCGGTGGATAGGGCATGTCATCTAGCTCAGCTTAAGCCGCGCCTATGCTAGACTTACGCTTTCGTCCTATTAGGAAGTGTTTGCATGGCGGCTACAGAAGACTCTTCTCGCACTAGTATCGTACCGGGTACTCCGACGGTGAGTTCGCGCTATATGAATCTATTGCCTGGTGATGAGCAGCGCGCGAATTATGCCCGGCAGGTAAACTCGGCACTGTACTCCATTGCTGCTCCCACCCCAGTCTCTGCGCCTACTACTCTTCTTTGGTCCAAGTCCGTAAGCGCCGACCTGGGTTTCGATAGAAAATTTTGCGAAAGTGCAGAGTTCGCCGCATTGATGTCGGGCAATAAGACCTTTCCTGGAAGCGAGCCTTTCGCTATGCGCTATGGCGGCCATCAGTTCGGGCAGTGGGCGGGGCAACTGGGTGATGGCCGCGCGATAAACTTAGGCGAGTTGGCAGCAAGCGACGGCCGGGTTCTCAACCTACAGCTCAAAGGCGCCGGTCCTACTCCTTATTCTAGAGGTGCAGATGGGCGGGCCGTGTTGCGCTCCTCTGTACGGGAATATCTGTGTAGTGAGGCGATGTTCCATCTTGGTGTGCCGACCACGCGTGCTCTTAGCCTCGTGCTTACCGGGGACGAGGTGCTGCGAGACATGTTTTACGATGGCAATGCACAGCAGGAGCCAGGGGCAATAGTGTGTCGCGTGGCGCCTACGTTCATACGCTTCGGACACTTTCAGCTATGTGCCTATCGTGGTGAGACCGAGATACTAAAGCAGTTGATGGATCACACAATCGTCGCCGATTTTCCGCATCTACCCAATCCTGCTGAGTGTGCAGAGGCGCAGAGGCGACAGGTCTATCTGCGTTGGTTCGAGGAAGTATGTAGGCGAACTGGCGATATGGTACTTGCCTGGATGCGCGTTGGCTTCGTGCATGGCGTGATGAACACCGACAATATGTCGATACTCGGCCTCACCATCGACTACGGACCCTATGGCTGGATCGATGACTATAATCCGGAGTGGACGCCCAATACCACAGATGCGCAGGGGCGTCGTTACCGTTTCGGCCAGCAGGCTGATATCGCCCTGTGGAATCTCTATCAACTGGCCAATGCTCTTCTAGTCGTGCTGGAAGACCCAGACCCTGTGCAGAAGATTCTGGAGGACTATCAGCGCTATTACGATGCTGCATGGACCACTATGATGCTGAGCAAATTGGGTCTCACTACTAATCTTGGTGAGAGCGACGATGCGCTGCTCGCAGAGTTGTTAGCATTGCTAGCGGAGCAGGAGACGGATATGACGATCTTTTACCGCAAGCTAGCCGATTTCGATCCAAGCCTGCCCGCTTCGGACCTGCTTAGCGTTGTCGAGGAAGCATTCTATGCACCAGATGCAATGCCTCAGGAGCTGCATGCACGCTACGAAGTATGGGCGAATACCTATGCTACTCGGCTTCGCGGCGAAGCCCTCGATTATGAAACCCGCAAAACAAACATGAACGCGGTGAACCCGTGGTTTGTGCTGCGTAATTACCTCGCCCAAGAGGCTATCGAGCACGCCCAGAAGGGCGACTATAGTATGCTCTACGCCCTAGATGAAGCCCTCCTAAACCCCTATGTCGAGCAAGCACAGTTTGCTCAATTCTTTGCGAAACGACCCGAATGGGCTCGACATCGTGCGGGTGCCTCTATGCTTTCCTGCAGCTCCTAAAAATTCTCGACGGATATTAAAGAAATCCACATAGAACTCTTCAGCGTAATATTTCTTTGTAAGAATACACGGTAGTGGGTAGGGCTTAGCTCCTGAGTCCTTCACTCGCTTGCGCCTAATTGCCTGTTAACGCGTCACTATATCTTAGGCGGATAGTTCCGATCCTTTTGTCATTGCCCTTTGGGCACGGAGAACGTCATTTTGAAATTTCTTTTAAGGCATCCCCTTGTTTGTGTGTTTGCGCTTGCAATGATAGGTCTAAGTGTTGCGGTGATTAGCAAAGTTCAGGAAAAGGAACAAGGCGGCGGTATGCCGGCGTTCGCCAGAGGGGGAGCAGGAGGGGCGACAGCAGTGAATGTTGCGCAAGTCTCTCAGCAGCTGATGTTCGATCAGGTGGAGTCGGTCGGCACCGCGGTGGCGAACGAGTCAGTCAATTTAACGCCGAAAGTCTCGGACACCATCAGTCGAGTTGGCTTTCAAGACGGTGACTTGGTGCGCGCGGGCGACATACTCGTCGAGCTCACCAATGCATCAGAGACGGCGCGACTGTCCGAAGCGCAGTCCACCGCCGACGAGGCGGTGCGCCAATATGAGCGTCTGCGAACGCTCAATGGCGACAATCTTATTTCAGCAACCGATCTGGATGCCGCAAGGACTCGTGCGGAGACCGCACAAGCACGCCTAGAGGGTGTGATCGTGGCGATGGACGATCGACTCATCCGCGCCCCTTTCTCGGGTGTGCTGGGCTTCCGAAATGTCAGCGAAGGGTCTCTGGTGTCTCCTAATACAATCATTACGACACTCGATGATATCTCTGTGATCAAGCTCGACTTCAGTATCGCCGAGGCCTATCTGGCGCAGATTGCTAGCGGTCAGACAATCCGAGCGGAGAGCATCGTGTACCGCGGTCGTCAGTTCGATGGCACTGTTCAAGTTGTAGGGTCTCGCATTGATCCTGTCACGCGCTCGGTCCAGGTTCGTGCAGTGATCGACAACTCCGGAGGGGAACTGCGGCCCGGTATGTTAATGACCGTGTCTGTGGCGTTGAACTCTGTTCAGGCTGTCGTGGTTCCAGAGCAGTCTTTAGTGCCGCGCTCGGGAAAGCAATTCGTGTTCGTCGTTGATGAAGCAAATGTCGCGAAACAAGTGGAGGTTGTTATCGGTCGGCGTCGCCCTGGAATAGTGGAGATTATTCAGGGCGTCAGTTTGGGAGACATGGTGGTGACGGAAGGGCTTGCACGATTGCGGCCAGGGCAAACTGTGCAGGTGCTCAAATCCGCTAACTCGGAGTTCACGAGTCCTGCAGGGCGAAGCCTCGGCAGTGACGCAGCGTTTCCTTCAACTTGAACTGAATTTTACTCTAGGCGTCTCCTATGATTCTTTCCGATATCTCCGTTAAGCGTCCCGTCTTCGCTACCGTCATCAGCCTAGTGTTGATATGTTTCGGTGTCCTTTCTTTCCTACAATTACCTCTGCGCGAGTACCCCGATACTAGCCCTCCGATTGTTACCGTTAGTACAAGCTATCCCGGTGCCTCCGCGGAAATTGTTGAATCTCAGATCACGCAGCTGATCGAAGATCAGATCAATGGAATAGAGGGAGTATCGTCGATTAACTCCTCTAGCAGTGACGGTAGCTCGCGAGTGACCGTGGAGTTCAACGTCGGCAGGGACATCGACCAAGCGGCCAACGATATACGCGACAAGATCTCGCGAGTCACACGGGCCCTTCCCGAAGAGGTGCAGCCACCGCAGATAGCAAAGGCCGACAGCGAAGCTCGCCCGATTCAAAACTTTAGTCTTACTAGTTCAGAGATGGATTTTTTGGCGCTCAACGACTATGCAAACCGATTTATTATCGATCAGTTTGCTGTGATCGATGGAGTGGCGAGTGCACAACTACGCGGTAATGGCGGTTTCGCGATGCGGGTATGGCTCGATCGCGTCGCTCTCACTGCTCGAGGCCTTACAGTAATCGATGTAGAGAACGCCCTGCGTCGACAGAACCTTGAATTGCCAGCGGGGCGCATTGATTCGACTGATCGAGAGTTTAGCGTGAGAGTAGAGCGAGTCTATCAATCCGCTGAAGATTTTCAGCGATTAGTCATAGACCGCGGTGACGATGGACATCTCGTGACATTAGGCGAGGTGGCGCGTGTCGAGATCGGTTCTGCCAATGATCGCAGTACTAACCAAGGCAATGGTGTGGAGTCTGTTGGCATTGGAATCGTAAAACAGTCTACCGCGAACAGTTTGAATGTGCTGCGCGCGACAACTGCATTGGCGGAACGCATTAGTGCGACGCTGCCGCCCCATATGCAGCTAATTTCTTCATCGAGTGATGCGGCTTTCATCGAGAGTTCGATTGCGGCTGTTTATCAAACTATTTTCATGACGATGCTTCTGGTCAGTATCGTTATCTATATGTTCCTAGGCTCCTTCCGCGTCATGTTAATTCCGGTTGTGACGATTCCAGTGTGCCTACTCGCTGCATTCTCGGTGCTTGGCGCCTTAGGCATGTCCATCAACCTGATAACACTATTGGGCCTTGTACTCTGTGTAGGGTTGATCGTCGACGACTCGATCGTTGTGCTTGAGAATATTCAACGCCGAGTAGAGGCAGGTGAGCCACCCTTGCTGGCCGCCTTTAATGGGACACGACAGGTCGGTTTTGCAGTGATTGCCACAACTGCTGTGTTGATTGCTGTATTCGTACCTGTGGTCTTCATGGAAGGAAGTACAGGAATTATTTTCTATCAGTTGGCGGCCACGATTGGTGGCGCGGTTATTTTCTCAACGATACTTGCCTTGTCGTTAACTCCGATGATGGCATCTAAGTTGCTGACTACTCACGCCCATGAGAGTTGGTTAACCCGCTATGTCGATCGTTTTTTCCGGTGGCTGCAGCGTGGCTACCACAATACTCTGGCGCAGTGTTTGCGACACGCCCGTTGGGTTTTCGCAGTATTGGGTTTGGTTGGTGTAGCAATTTATTTCCTGCTGCAGCAGCTACCATCTACCTTTGCTCCTTCAGAAGATCAGGGTGTCTTCTTTGCCAATTTTTCTGGCCCGGAAGGTGCCAGTCTAGAATTCATGAAGGAGCAGGCGACCCTTTTACAAGATGAGATAATGCCTTATCTCGATTCGGGTGCAGTAGAGAATGTTGTCATGCTAGTGCCAGGTTGGGGCGGCGGTGGAGGCGTTAATAGTGGTATCGCGATCGTGTCACTTCCCCAGTGGCAGGATCGAACGCTCTCGACCCAACAAGTGATGAATGAACTTAATCAGAAGTGGTCTCAATATCCTGCTGTCCAAGTATTCACCTTCATGCGCTCTGGGCTCGTACGTGGTGGTGGTGGGCAGCCGATACAGTTTGTCTTGGGAGGCCGTGAATATGAGGAGCTAGCGCAATGGCGTGATGTGCTCATCGAGCGGGCGAATGAAAGTGGTCTGTTTACTCGAGTCCAATCGGATTACGAGGAAACTAAACCTACGTTAACAATCACAGTGGACAAGCTGCGAGCGGCAGATCTTGGTGTGTCGATCCAATCCATCGGTCGAACTCTGCAGGCCATGATGAACGAGAGTCGCGTCACTACATTCTCAGATCGCGGCGAAGAGTACGATGTCATTCTGCAGGCAGAAGATTCGCAGCGTGCCTCCCCCGATGACCTCACGAATATTTATGTGCGCTCGGATAGCAGTGGCAGGCTTATACCTTTAGGTAATTTAATCACCGTGGACAATACGTCTGGCCCTGGTTCGCTTAGCCGCTATAACCGAGTGCGTGCGATTACGATCAGTGCGGGATTGAGTGCCGGGGCATCACTAGAAGAAGGTCTAGCATTCTTAGAGAGCGTCGTGCGAGAGGAGTTGCCCGACTACGCGCAAGTCGACTACAAAGGCGAGTCCTTAGACCTGAAGGAGTCAGGCGGCGGTCTTGCGTTGATCTTCGGTCTGGCGCTGCTGATGGTATTCCTCGTATTAGCCGCACAGTTCGAGAGTTTTGTGCACCCAATGGTGATTATGACGACCGTGCCACTGGCTATCTTCGGTGCACTTCTCGGCCTATTCCTTACCGATGGCAGTCTGAACCTGTATAGCAATATCGGGCTTATCGTACTGGTGGGTATCGCGAGTAAGAACGGCATTCTTATTGTGGAGTTTGCGAACCAGTTGCGTGACGAAGGGAAGGAGTTTGGCGAGGCCTTGGTCGAGGCCTGTGACCTGCGCCTACGCCCGGTGTTGATGACAGCCTTGTCGACAATCATGGGGGCTATCCCTTTGATCATGTCCACTGGAGCGGGCTCGGAGAGTCGCATACTCCTAGGGGTTGTGATCTTCTCTGGCGTATTGATGACCACACTGATGACGCTGTTCGTAGTGCCAGTGGTCTATCAATTGATAGCGAAGAACACCAGTTCACCCGAAGCCGTGGCGACCTTGCTTAAGAAAATGCAGAGCAAGCAAGACCAGCAGGTGGATACACCACCGGCTGGTGGCTTACAGGTCTAAGTTCTAAGGTCCAGATCGGGGAGAGTGAGAAGCGTTATTGCAGCTGTAGCGCCCTGTTTCTCTCCCCCTTCTAGACTGCCATTGCGCAGTTCGAACGCGGCTTTCTTCTCTACCAACTCGCAGGGCAAAATCGCCAGTATCTCGAATTTTCCTGAGTCGGTTAGTGCCACGCTGACTATCTCGCCAACACTCTGGCCTTGATGAAGCAGTAAAGAATCTACGCTGACAGGAAAGCCCTCTACGCTGGCGCGGAACAGGCGTTTCTTGGCCGTGCCGCGGTAGTGCATACGCGCCACAATCTCCTGTCCCGTATAGCAGCCTTTCTTAAAATCGACATGACCCATTAGGTCGTAGTTGAGCAGCTGCGGAGTATAGTTCTCCTGGATATCTGGATGGATATGCACAATCCCCTGACGAATATCCGCAAGATCCCATTCCTCCAAGTCATCGGTCACCCCTAGACTTTGAATGCGCTCTATTAGGGTTTCATTCTCAACTGCGACTAATACCTCGAAGCGGGCCTGGGCATCGGGCAATCGATAGACACACGCCGTGTCGACGCTCAGCGACTCGCCGGCGCTGCTTGGCGCTGCGCCGAATAACTCGATAACTGTGCTGGTCGCATCGGCGCCGTAGATTCCGTAGCGCTCGAACTGGGCTGTCTTGATAGACGTGCTGGCCTTGGAGAATACGATGTACTTGTCTAGGGTCTTGCGTAGCGCGTTGCCCATGCCCGACTGGCACAGCAGCAAAATATCTTGGCCGAGTAATAACACTCGCATATCGCTGATAACACGGCCCTTTAGGTCGCAATAAGTGGCCAGTAGGGTGTGCTGCGCGCTGAGCTTGCTAAGATTACAACTCAGCTGCCCCTGCAGGAACGTATTCGCATCGTCGCCATTGACGGCGATTAGGTCGAAATTATTTAAGTCTGCCAGCGTACATGCCATGAATCGCGCCCGGATAAAATCAGTTATTTGGGTTATTATGAACAGGCTTTTATCCCTATTCAGGTTGCTACATGTTATCAGAAATTGAGTATAAGAAACTGGCTTGGCATAGCCGTCGCGGTATGCGCGAACTGGACTTGCTGTTGTTGCCTTTTGTCGATGCCGTTCTTCGCGAAATCAGTGAGGAAGATCAAGCCTTGTACAAGCTATTATTGGACGAGGAAGATCAGGATTTATATAACTGGCTTGTCCTTCGCACTCCTGCGCCGAACGAGGGGCTAGCGAAGATCGTAGGCGTTATTCGCGCCTCCCGCTAAATTGACTGGTCACAAGGCACAAGGATGCGTGCATGCTGATCTGGCTACCACTTCGCCCATCGCGTTGGCTGTGCGCTTTGCGCTGCTTGCAGTACGTCTGCGCCGCTCTCGCAGTGTGGCACATCGACTGGCCCTTAGCCCTGCAAATTGTGGCGCTGCTCTTGATAGCGGCCCATGGGCGGCGGCAAGCGCCACTGCCAAAAGCCCTCTTGCTCGACCAAAGCGGTTTGCAACTGATTTATGGGCAACGGCGTGTGTGGGCACGGCTGGCGGCGCAATGTTATTGCAGTGAATATCTACTGGTGTTGCGGGTAGTGCTGGAAGCGGATCAGCACGAGGACGTACAGGGCAGGGCGCTAGGCCGTCAATGTTGCTTGGTATTGCTGCCGGATTCGAGTACGCGAGATGCCTTACGACGGCTAAGAGTCTATCTGCGTTGGCACGCACAGGTGCCAACTGATTAGTCTCGTATCAGCAGCGTAGGCGTCTAGGGGTTGTTCAAGAGGGCATTGCGGGGCACTAGGATAGTGTCTTCGGCCTTGTCCAGCTGCCCTGGATGATCGACTGTGAAATGCAGGCCGCGACTCTCCTTACGCGCAATAGCGCACTCCACGATTAGGCTGGCGACGAGCACTAAGTTGCGCAGCTCCAATAGGTCCTTACTGACAATATAATGTTTGTAGTACTCGTCGGTCTCTTGCGCCAATAAGCTTATGCGACGCTTAGCCCGCTGCAGGCGCTCGTCTTTGCGGACGATGCCCACGTAGGCCCACATGAAACGGCGCAGCTCGTCCCAATTGTGCGAGACGACTACTTCTTCATTCGAGCGAGTAACGAGGCTTTCATCCCAGCCTGGAATGTCGTCAGTTAACTGGGTTGTCGCAAGCTTGGCGCGGATGTCTTCGCTGGCGCTAAAGGCTAGGACGAAACATTCCAACAAGGAGTTGCTGGCCATGCGATTTGCGCCATGTAAGCCGGTAAAGGTGGTCTCGCCGATTGCATAGAGGTTGGGTAGGTCCGTGTGTCCCATCTTATCGACCATTACACCACCACAGGTGTAGTGGGCCGCTGGAACTACAGGGATACGGTCTTTAGTAATGTCGATGCCAAACTTCAAGCAGCGCGAATAAATAGTCGGAAAGTGTTCCTTTATGAACGCTGCCGGTTTGTGCGTGATGTTGAGGTAAACGCAATCACAGCCGAGCCGCTTCATCTCGTGATCGATAGCTCTGGCAACTATATCGCGTGGGGCAAGCTCGCCACGCGCGTCGAATTGCGGCATAAAGCGAGTGCCATCTTCTAGCTCAAGCCAGGCACCTTCTCCGCGCAGCGCCTCGGTTATGAGGAAGGACTTTGCATGGGGATGATAGAGGCATGTGGGGTGGAACTGATTGAATTCCATATTGGCTACCCTGCAGCCGGCACGCCATGCCATCGCGATCCCGTCCCCTGTCGCGCCATCGGGGTTGGTCGTAAACAAATAGGCCTTACTGGCACCACCGGTGGCGAGGATGACAAATTTCGCCCTAAACAAGTCGATGTTGCCGGTGCTCGGGCAGAAGATATAAGCGCCAACGCATTGCTCGCCCTCAAGGCCAAGTTTCTTGCGGGTAATGAGATCGATAGCGACGCGGTTCTCGAATAGATCGATGTTGGGGCTCAGCTTAGCGCGATGCGCTAAGGTCTCGAACACCGCACGGCCCGTAGCATCTGTAGCATGGATAATTCGACGATGGCTGTGGCCGCCTTCTTGAGTAAGGTGCAAAGGCGCCAGGTTGTCTGGCTTTAATGGTGCGCGGGCGGCGCCTTCCTTTGCCTCGTCTGGCGACACAGTGGTAAATGGCACGCCTTGCTCCACTAGCCACTTCACGCAGGCGCCACTGTTCTCCACTATGTGACTGACCATGTCGCGATGGCACAGGCCTGCGCCCGAGTCGAGAGTGTCCGCGATATGGTCTTCTATACTGTCCTCATCGTCTAAGACTGCGGCTATACCGCCCTGCGCCCAGAAGGTCGCGCCCTGACTCAACTCGCCCTTGCTGATAACTGCCACTTTTGCGAAATCCGCAGATTTCAATGCTAGTGTCAGTCCGGCAGCGCCGCTGCCAATGATCAATATGTCGTAGTCGTAAACAGTTGTGGTATTGTTGGCGCTCATTGTCTTGGCGTTCGGTCATTGAAGAGTGAGGTGTGTACGCCCAGCAACAGGCAGCGGACTCACGAAGCGGCCTATATTACAGTCAGGTAGATAGAAAGTGCTAATCGAGACTGTGGCTTGTTACAAATTTTCAACGCTGTCAGAACTAAAGTTAATCCCCGTGGTCTATTCCTTGACGAATTTAAGCTTATTGAGACACTTTAATGTTCAGCTGCATACGGCTAGGAGACGTGCGCTATGAAGCACGAAACCGATCAGCAGCTGGTAGACCGAGTCCTCGCTGGGGACAAGTCGGCGTTTAATTTCCTTGTGCTGCGCTATCAACACAAGGTGGCCGCGTTGATCTCGCGCTTCGTTAAGGATTCCCACGAGGTCGAGGATGTATCGCAAGAGGCTTTTATTAAGGCCTATCGCGCTCTCAAATTATTCCGCGGCGACAGTGCCTTTTACACATGGCTGTACCGTATAGCCGTGAACACCGCTAAGAACTATCTGGTATCTCGCGGCAGGCGGCCACCGTCCACTGATTTCGACATAGACGATGCGGAATTGGTGGAGGATACTCCGGCACTACGCGAGAGCGAGACCCCCGATGGGCAGCTGCAGCGCGATAAACTAGAGGCATTGATCGATCAAGCGATCGAGGACCTGCCTGAGGATCTGCGCACCGCGTTTCGGCTACGTGAATTCTCAGGGCTTAGCTATGAGGACATCACGCAGATCATGGATTGCCCGGTTGGCACTGTACGCTCGCGTATTTTCAGGGCCCGCGAGGCGATCGATAAAAAAATTCGCGAGTTTATGTGAAATCGTGGAACCAAGTATTCGGAACGTTGTCATACTCGTAACAATGTCAGATTTATGCCATATTTTAAATTTGCTCAGTATGCGTAATATGAAAGATCTAGATCTAAACGATTTACCCCTATCCCCAACTGCCTAGGTGCAGTTGCAGTAAGCAGAGGTATTGCATGAGTTTGGAAAATAGCCACGGTCGCCCTTTGGAAGAATCATTGTCTGCCTTGCTAGACAATGAGGCTGACGATCTTGAGATCCGCAGATTGCTTAAAAATGCTCCTGAAAATAGGGAGTTAGAGCAAACTTGGAGACGATTTAACTTGGTCAGTTCCATGCTGCACCATGAAGACGTAGCCCCTGTTTCGGCGGCCGCCTCGCAGCGCATCTTCGATGCTATCGATGCCGAAGACGCCTACAGCGCTGATTCTCAAGCGCCAGTTATTAAGTCAGTGGGCACGCTCTGGAATGGCTTTGGTCGAATGGCGATCGCCGCATCCGTTGCGCTTGCAGCATTTATCACTTTCCAGTCATTCCTAGACACATCTGTTGGCACCGCTCCAATAGCAGTCCAGAGTGCTCCAGCCGCTGAGTCTATGCAGCTAGCCGATACCAATAGAACGGTTGAATTCGATGAGGCGGCACAGCAGCGGCTCAATGAATATATCGACAGTGCTTCTATCCAGTACATCGATAACAATAGCGATAGACCGCAGTTTAATATCTTCGAAGACTCACAGCTGATTCGCCAAGTTAATCAGATCGAACCTTAATTATTCCGGTCGAGTAGGGCTGCTTAGGCAGCCTTGTTTGCCGCACCTACTCTCCAGTTCGCACTTTGTAATCTTTTCATACAAAGCTTGCCCGCCAATCGTTCGCGCTGTACTTTACGACTCTAACACCAGAGCGGCTCCTGTTGCCGTGTCTGTGTGTTCCGTTTTTTGGGAGTCAAAGTATGAAATTACTATGCCGGACGGCGCGCTCAAATCTACAAGCCCCGATATTCGCGCTTCTGCTCACTCTATTCTCGGTTCCGTCCAATGCCGCCTCTTCCTTGCCGGATTTTGCGGATCTCGTCGAAAAAAATGCCCCGGCCATCGTCAATATAGCGACGCTGCAGTCAGCGCGCTCCCGTGGCGTGGGCCGGGGCGATGATATCGAGGAGCTTCTGCGCCGACTTGCTCCAGAAGATCAGCTTCCGCCCGATTTTGACGATATGCCCTCGCGGCCACGCGGTGGCGTAGGTTCTGGATTTATTATCTCCGAAGACGGCTATCTCATTACCAATCACCATGTTGTTACTGGCGCTGATCAAATTACGGTGACCCTTAATGATCGCCGCGTGTTCGAGGCGACTGTTATTGGTACCGATGAGCTGTCCGATGTGGCGCTGCTCAAGATCGAGGCCACCGGCCTGCCTGCCGTCTCTTTCGGAGACTCCGAGAAGATCCGAGTTGGGGAGTGGGTGCTCGCGATTGGCTCTCCTTTCGGACTAGAGTTCTCCGCTGCGGCTGGCATCGTGAGTGCAAAAGGACGCGCTGTGCCCGGCAATCAAACGAATTATGTGTCTTTTATTCAGACCGATGTGGCGATAAATCAGGGTAACTCCGGTGGTCCCTTGTTTAATCTAGAGGGGGAGGTCATCGGCATCAACTCGCAGATACTCAGTAGCTCAGGCGGCTCTAACGGTGTGTCCTTCGCTATCCCGAGCAGCGTTGCCTTGAATGTAGTCGAACAGCTGCGCGAGACCGGAACGGTTAGTCGTGGGCTATTGGGTGTGCTTATCAAGGATGTCGACTTTGCGCTAGCAGAGGCCTTCAGTATGCCTCGACCGCGTGGTGCTTTTGTAGACGAAGTGCAGCCTAGCAGCCCAGCGGAGCAGGGCGGGGTACAGAACGACGACATTATCATTGGCTTCAACGATCGTGAGATCGAGTCCTCTTCGCAGTTACCTTTCTATGTAGGTCAGGTACGCCCAGGCAGTACTGCTCGCCTTACTATCATGCGTGATGGTGCGGTTATTCAGCTCAATGTCGTAGTGGGTAGTCTGCCGGGCAGTGGTGTAGCCTCCGCTAATCCACAGGTAGAGCCTCCGCGTGCAAACACGCTCGGGCTTACAGTTAGCCCGCTTAGCCAAGAGGCACAAAGAGTGGCCGGAATCGTGGGTGTGCGTGTCGATGAGCTCGATGCAGGTCCTGCAGCGAATGCAGGGCTATTAAGCGGCGATGTCATTATTGAACTCAACCGCCTTGCGGTTCCGACTATAGAGGCTTTCGGGCTTGCGGTGGAGACACTGCCTAGCGAAGGTTTCGTGCCTATCCGCATCTGGCGCGAGGGCCGCGGCACCACTTTGGTGTTGGAGCTGGAATAAAGCGGATGCTAGGAGCCTGCCCTGCAGGTTCCTACAGTTTAATATTCCACTGACAGTGTGGGCCTTATGCTGTAGACTTGCCGGCTTGCTTTTCACTGCTCTACGGCTAATCTGTTTAGGCTGCGCAATTGGCGCAAAGCCCCGCGGGCTCTGGCCGAAGGCAAGAAAACCATCCCCCATTAATTATTGATTTGTGATCCTATTCTGTGAGCGACCTTAGCCATATCCGCAATTTCTCGATTATTGCCCACATCGACCATGGTAAATCCACCTTGGCGGACCGATTCATTCAAACCTGCGGCGGCCTTGCCGATCGAGAAATGGATGCCCAAGTACTGGACTCCCTCGACATCGAACGCGAGCGCGGTATTACCATCAAGGCACAGAGCGTAACGCTCTACTACACCAGTCTTGCGGGTAAACGTTATCAGTTCAATCTCATCGACACTCCGGGGCACGTTGACTTCACATATGAGGTCTCGCGCTCTTTAGCCGCCTGCGAAGGTGCGCTGTTGGTTGTCGATGCTGGACAAGGCGTGGAAGCGCAATCCGTTGCGACCTGTTATACCGCGATCGAGCAGGGTCTCGAGGTAATCCCTGTTCTGAATAAGATGGACTTGCCACAGGCCGAGCCTGAGAAGGTGCGCCAAGAGATCGAAGAGATTATCGGCATCGACGCCTCCCAGGCGGTATGCGCAAGCGCGAAGACTGGCTTGGGCGTCATCGAGATTCTAGAAGAAATAGTAAGGCTCGTTCCTCCGCCTGTCGGCGATGTGGATGCTCCCTTGCAGGCATTGATTATCGACTCCTGGTTCGATAACTACCTAGGCGTAGTATCTCTAGTGAGAGTTAAACAAGGCACCTTGCGCAAAGGCGACAAGATTATTGTTAAGACACTGGGCAAATCCCAGCTCGTCGATGGCGTCGGGGTTTTCTCTCCTAAACGCTTGGAGACGGGAGTGTTGCGCGCTGGCGAAGTAGGCTGGATGGTCGCAGGTATTAAAGTGATTAAGGGCGCGCCAGTGGGGGATACAATCACTCACGCAGCCACAGCAGACGTTCCAGCTCTGGCAGGTTTCAAGAAGATTCAGCCGCAGGTGTATGCGGGTTTGTTCCCAGTTTCCTCGGATGATTTTGAAGATTTCCGCGAAGCCTTGGAGAAACTCACACTCAATGACGCGTCTTTGTATTACGAGCCCGAGAGCTCGGATGCACTCGGCTTCGGATTCCGTTGCGGCTTTCTTGGCATGCTCCACATGGAGATTATCCAAGAGCGTTTAGAGCGCGAATACGACCTGTCCTTGATTACCACTGCACCAACCGTAGTCTATGAAGTGCTGCTGACCAATGGCAAAACCGTACGCGTAGATAGTCCATCTGCATTGCCCTCTATCACGTCCATCGATGAGATGCGTGAGCCTATCGTGCTCGCGAGCATGCTCGTACCGCAAGAACATGTCGGTAGCCTCATTACGCTTTGCGTTAGCCGGCGCGGTGTGCAACGCGATATGCAGTTCATAGGCCGTCAGGTGTCCCTGCGTTATGAGTTGCCTATGAATGAAGTGGTACTGGATTTCTTCGATAAACTAAAATCTGCGAGTCGCGGCTATGCCTCGCTCGACTATCATTTCATTCGTTTCCAAGCGGCTAACTTGGTGCGTCTAGATGTCTTGATAAATGGTGAGCGCGTAGATGCACTCGCTTTGATTGTCCATCGCGATCAGGCCCACCACAAGGGGCGCATGTTGGTGGAGAAAATGAAGGAACTGATTCCAAGGCAAATGTATGATGTCGCTATACAGGCCGCTATTGGTGGTCAGATTATCGCGCGTCAGACGGTTAAAGCGCTACGCAAGAACGTGATCGCCAAATGTTATGGCGGCGACGTTAGCCGTAAGAAGAAGCTGTTGGAGAAACAGAAAGCCGGTAAGAAACGCATGAAGCAAGTCGGCAATATAGAGATTCCGCAAGAGGCATTCCTCGCAGTACTAAAGGTAGATAGTTGATGGATATCGATTTTTCATTGGTGCTACTAATACTCGTAGTGATCTCTGGCGTGATCGCCTTGCTGGATCGTCAATTACGCGAGAAAGACCGTAAGGCCGCCGCCGATAGACTGCGTAGTGCTCAGCAACCTCATTCCGAGGCACTACAGGCCGCCATTGCCGAGGCCGAGCGCGAGCCCGTCGTAGTAGAATATGCGAAATCTTTCTTCCCCGTTCTCTTAATCGTATTGGTACTGCGCTCGTTTCTAGTGGAGCCTTTTCAGATTCCATCCGGCTCTATGATCCCAACTCTCGAGGTTGGTGACTTCATACTCGTAAACAAATATACCTATGGCCTAAGGCTTCCGGTGGTTGGCACTAAGATAGTGTCCATCAACGAGCCCAAACGTGGTGAGGTCATGGTCTTCATTCCACCTCACGATAAGCGCTATTTCATAAAGCGAGTAGTGGGCTTGCCTGGTGACACCATTCGCTATGAGGACAAAACCCTGTTCGTGAATGGCGAGCAAGTGATGGCCGAAGTCGTGGACGAGGCGCAGATCGAGATGCCGAATGGCATGATGCAATCGGGTATTCTATTGAATGAGACTCTCGGCGAGGTCGAACACCTAACGCAGATTATCAACACGCCGCAACGGGGCAATGGACGCACAGTCTGGGTGGTGCCAGAAGGTCATTACTTCATGATGGGCGATAATCGCGATAATAGCGCCGATAGCCGTGTGTGGGGCGCCGTGCCAGAGGAGAATATCGTCGGTAGGGCCTTTGCAGTATGGATGCATAAGGAAGCGGGCCTTAGCTTGCCTAGCTTCAGTCGCAACGGACTAATTTATTGAAAACGAGTACTGCGTCGCGCTGTGCCTGTGTGACAGCGCTATAATGATAGGGCTTCATAGTGCATCCAGAGATGCCGTTAACCCCGTAGATTGCAGGTGATGTCATGAACACAATGCTAAACGTTTGGCCCCGCAGGCAGCGCGGATTTTCGAAACTAGGTCTCGTTTTCATGTTGGTCGTACTGGTCAGTGGCCTGACCTTCGCGCTTAAGGTGCTGCCTGTCTACATCGATCATAATTTTGTACAAGGGGTTGCGGAATCGCTACTAGAGAGCGGCCGCGCAAACTCCATGACGCAAGCAGAGGTGCGCGAGGAAATCGCGGCCAGCATGCGAGTCAATAATGTAAGAGACTTCGATCTCGACAGCATAAGCACTAGTCGCGCCAATGGTGCGAGCATCATCAGCATTACCTACGAGCGGCGCATCCCCTTAGTCGCTAATATCGATATCATCCTCAGTTTCGACGACCAGATTCAATAGATGTCTGTATCCGTTCAACAGCTAGAGAAAGCGTTCTCTTACTCGTTCTCAGATCAAAGCCTCGCCCAGTTGGCTTTGACCCATAGTAGTGCCGGTTCAACGAGTAACGAGCGGCTCGAGTTTCTGGGCGACGCGATATTAGGTTTTGTGATCGCCGCGCAGTTGTATGAGCGTTACCCAGAGGCGCCAGAGGGCGAGTTGAGCCGCATGCGTGCGAGTTTAGTGAATCAGCAGAGTCTCGCCGATATCGCCGCCTCCGTGAAGCTTGGCGAGCTCTTGATACTAGGTCCAGGGGAGTTGAAGAGCGGTGGTCGCTCCCGCACCTCGATCCTCTCCGACGCGGTCGAAGCGGTACTAGGAGCAATCTATCTCGATGGCGGTCTCGAGGCTGCACGAAAGACGATTCTACAAATCTATGGCAAGATGCTACTTAGTACTGGTCAGGCCGAGCGTCGTAAGGATGCGAAGACTCTTCTTCAAGAGTTCCTGCAGAGTAAGAGCCTAGCACTCCCGGTTTATGAGGTGCTCTCCATCGAAGGGGAGGACCATTGCCAGACCTTCGTGGTGCGATGTCGGATCGACTTATTAAAACAGGCCACAGAGGGCAGTGGCAGCAATCGCAAATTAGCGGAACAACAAGCTGCTGAGAAAGCGCTTTCGGCCCTCGGGCTGTAGCGTAATCGCAGGCGTATAACGGAACATTTATGCAAGACGAACAGCAAGTACAAGACGAGCAGCGCTGCGGTTTTATCGCCATTGTCGGCCGCCCCAATGTAGGCAAGTCAACGCTCCTCAATCATGTATTGCACCAGAAGATTAGCATCACCTCGCGCAAGCCGCAGACTACTCGACACCGCATCTTAGGCATTAAGACAATTGACGCGAATCAGTTCGTCTATGTCGATACTCCTGGTATGCATAAGAGTCAGAAGAAAGCGATTAATCGCATGATGAATCAGACGGCCACGAGTGCGCTGGATGGCGTCGACGTAGTATTGTTCGTGGTGGAACGACTAGTATTTAACGAGGAGGATCAAATCGTATTAGAGGCTCTTCGCAAAGTGAAGGTGCCAGTGTTGCTGCTAATTAATAAGTGTGATTTGCTCGACACGCGCGAACGACTTCTACCGCATATCGAGCGACTGTCGAAATTACGTGACTTTGCCGAGATCATTCCGCTATCGGTCCTCGGCGGTCACAATATCGATACGGTCGAGAGCTGCGTGAAGAAATACCTCCCAGTTGGCCCTTTCATGTATCCTGAAGATCAGATTACCGACCGCAGTTCTCGCTTCATGGCGGCAGAGATCATTCGCGAGAAGATCACGCGCCAGCTTGGCGACGAGTTGCCTTACGAGGTCACCGTCGAGATCGAGAAATACACTATTCAGGACGCAGTGGTGCACATCCATGCGCTCATATTGGTGGACAAAGAAAGCCAGAAGCAGATCATCATCGGCTCCAAAGGCGATCGACTGAAAACTATCGGCAGTGCTGCGCGGGTTGATATGGAGAGGGCCTTCGAGTCTAAGGTCATGCTCAATCTATGGGTAAAAGTGAAGTCGGGCTGGGCTGACGATGAACGCGCTCTGCAAAGTTTGGGCTATCATCAAGACTAAGCGATAGACCTTCGCTGTAGACGCCTCGGGAGTAAACAGCATGCGCAGCAAAGTTGATTTGCAACCCGCGTATGTGTTGCATACACAAGCGTTTCAAAATACGAGCCTACTCGTAGATCTATTCTGCGTCGACTACGGCCGTGTTCGCGCCGTAGCCAAAGGTGCCCGCCGCGCCGGTTCTCGCACTCGGGCTTTTCTCCAACCCTTTCAGCCTGTTCTAGTGTCGCTAAGCGGCAAAACTGATCTCAAGAGCCTGATATCGATAGAAGGCAGTGTCAACGCCATGCGCCTTGAGGGCACGCGGCTGTTTAGCGGCCTATATATCAATGAGCTTCTGGTGCGCTTGGTGATGTTCCAAGAGAGTATCCCGGAGTTATATCGCAGCTATCAGGAGGCCATCGTGGCCCTTTCTGGGGAACGCGATCTGCATGGCATTCTGCGCAAATTCGAGTTAAGCCTATTGGACTCACTAGGCTATGGAATCAACTTGGAGTGTGACTGCTATAGCGGCGAGCCCATCACCGAGCAGGGGCATTATCTATTTCATCCCGATGTGGGTTTCGAGAAGCTCTTAAGTCTTACTCCAGGCAGTCGCAGCAATGCGGCGGTATTCAGTGGCGCCGAACTACTCGCTCTGCGCGATGAAGATATACAGAGCAGCGTTCATAGCAAAGCCGCTCGAAGGCTCACTCGTATTGCGTTGCAAGTGCATCTGGGAGACAAGCCCTTGGCTAGTCGTGAGCTGTTCGCACGTGCCACTACATCCGATTGAGACGGGCAAATCCCCCGCTTCGCTTTGCGTGCAGGTCAATACAGGGTAAAATCGCGCAAATTTTAATCCGGGATTACGCGATGTCCATCTCATTTCCTTTGCTCGAAGACCAGATTGGCAATACGCCTTTGGTGCGCCTAGCGCGCTTACCAGGGCAGACTAGCAATATCGTCTTGGTCAAACTCGAAGGTAATAACCCCGCTGGGTCCGTGAAGGATCGTCCTGCCTACAATATGATCCTGCAGGCGGAGCAGCGCGGCGATATCGTCCCTGGCGACACCTTGATAGAGGCTACCAGCGGTAATACCGGTATCGCACTTGCGATGGTCTGTGCTGTGAAGGGTTATCGATTGATTCTGATCATGCCCGAGAACATGTCTGCAGAGCGCCGCTCCTCAATGAGTGCCTATGGCGCGCAGTTGATTCTAGTCACCGAAACCGAAGGTATGGAAGGTGCGCGCGATCTTGCGGAGCGAATGTCAAAAGAAGGCAAGGGTAAAGTACTGGATCAATTCTCGAATCAGGATAACCCCAGTGCGCACTATCTGCATACAGGTCCCGAGATCTGGCGCGATACACAGGGCTCTGTCACCCATTTTGTGAGCTCGATGGGTACCACTGGCACCATCATGGGCGTATCACGCTATCTTAAAGAGCAAAATCCCGCCGTTCAGATCGTTGGGCTGCAACCCGAAGAGGGTTCGCGTATCCCGGGTATACGACGTTGGCCTAAAGAATACCTGCCCAAAATCTTCGATGCCTCCCGCGTTGATCTCATCATCGATGTCAATCAGAACGATGCCGAGAACACGATGCGTGCGCTGGCGAAAGAGGAAGGAATTTTCTGCGGAGTCTCCTCAGGAGGCTCTGTTCATGCAGCTCTTGCGCTGAGTAAGCGTGTCGAGAATGCGGTAATTGTGGCGATCGTTTGCGATCGCGGCGACCGCTACTTATCCACTGGGGTATTTGCCTAAGGTTTGACCTCTTAGGTTTACCCTCTCGCAGTCACTTTCCAAATCACCTAGAAGACGATTCATTGCACTATGAGACACAATAAGCGCAGACGCCAAAAACTTCCCACTGAACCCATCGAGATTGAAATTCAACGTCTTAGTCATGACGGACGCGGAGTGGGCAATATCGCGGGAAAGATCGCCTTCGTTCAGGGCGCCATTACCGGCGAGCGCGTTGTCGCGCAATACACTGGGCAACGCAAGCAATTCGACGAGTTGAATACAATAGAAGTGCTAGAGCCTTCTCCCGATCGCGTGACTCCACCGTGCGTGCACGCTGACATTTGTGGGGGCTGCGCGATGCAACATATCGCCCCTTTAGTACAGATCTCACTCAAAGAAAAAGTATTACACGATCATCTCGCCCATATTGGAGGCCTGAACAAATTCGACACGATTCCTCCTATGCTAAGCCAGACCGAGGGCTATCGTCGCAAGGCACGCCTAGGAGCTCGTTACGTGAGCAAGAAAGAGTCTTTGCTCCTCGGCTTTCGCGAGAAGAATAGCTCCTTCATTGCTGAGATGGGGACTTGTGCTGTGCTAAATCCTGCCGTTTCGGCGTTGATAATGCCGTTACGGGAGTTACTCGTGAACTTCGATGCTCGCATGGTGTTGCCGCAGATCGAGGTGGCAGTAGGTGAGAATGCCCAGGCCGATGCCAATGGCGATCATCTTGCCGAACAAGTGGCACTTGTCGTGCGTCACTTAGAAGCGTTGAGTGAAAAAGATTCGGCAGCATTACTCGCGTTCGCACAGCAACACGCTCTGCAGATGTATCTGCAGCCCAAAGCCGCCGATTCGATTCATAAGGTGTGGCCGGCCGACAATGAAGAGCGCCTCTACTATTATCTGCACGATTTTAAACTGCGCATGGCCTTCCACCCTGTCGATTTCACTCAAGTTAATGGTGAGTTGAATCGTAAGATGATCGCCTTTGCACTTGATCTGCTCGATCCGCAGGCCGATGAGACGGTATTGGACCTTTTCTGCGGCCTCGGTAATTTCACGCTGCCCATCGCGACTCGCTGCAAACGCGTCGTCGGAGTTGAGGGTAGTGAAGAGATGGTGCAACGTGGCTTCGAGAACGCGCATGGCAATGGCATAGAGAACGCTAGCTTCTATTCTGCAGACCTCACCAAAGAGTTCGATGAGAAAACCTGGGCGCAGCCAATCTACGATAAGATTCTGTTGGATCCTCCACGTTCAGGCGCTTTAGAAATAATTCCCCGATTGGCCGCGTTTAGGGCCAAAAAAATTGTCTACATCTCTTGTAACCCCGCAACACTCGCGCGCGACGCCGGAGAGTTGGCTAAGCATGGCTATGTCATGACCCTAGCTGGGGTGATGGACATGTTTCCCCATACTGGGCATGTGGAATCGATTGCAGAGTTTGTGTTGCGCTAGCGCAAACACAACGCCAACAGGCTTAAAGCATGGTACATATTAGAGAGAAACACGCATTTGATGCCGATGGCAGCATCCAGTTCGAGCCGTGGATAGAGAGCCTGCAAAGCAATGGCGTTGTGCTCAATACACAGGCCATTAAGCAGGCCTGTGACGTCAGCTGGCACGCTCATCAAAAGACCGATGCGCCCGAACATGCGTGGTTCGAGAAAAGCAGCAGCTATATAACCGGCTTGGACATGGCAGAGATCCTCGTAGAGCTGCACTTGGATAGCGAGGCGGTAATAGCGGCAATTCTCTATAGAAGTGTACGTGAGTCTCGCTTAAGCCTTGCGGAGTTGGAGGAGAAGTTCGGCGCTAACGTAGCCAAACTGGTAGAGGGCGTCCTGCGCATGGCCGCCATCAATGAAACCGATACTAGCCGCAAACACGTACTTGGCCAGAGCGATGATCAAGTCGAGAATGTGCGCAAAATGCTATTGGCCCTCATCGATGATGTACGGGTTGCGCTAATCAAACTCGCCGAGCGTACTTGTGCACTGCGTGCCGTCAAAAACTCTCCGGAAGAGAAACGGCTGCGCGTGGCCCGTGAAGTGTTCGAGATCTATGTGCCTCTCGCGCATCGATTAGGTATCGGGCAATTGAAGTGGGAGCTAGAGGACCTGTCGTTTCGCTATCTGCAAGAGGACAACTATAAGCGTATCGCCAAGCTATTGGACGAGCGACGCGTTGATCGCGAACGCTTTGTGGAGGAGGTTACCGAGCAACTACGGCGCCAACTCGAACGCGCCAATATAGATGCTGAAGTCACAGGTCGAGCCAAGAATATCTATAGCATCTGGCGCAAGATGCAGAATAAGAAGCTAGATTTTTCGCAGATTTTCGACATTCGCGCAGTGCGCATCCTAGTGCCGGAGATTCGTGATTGTTACGCCACACTGGGTATTGTGCATAATCTTTGGCGCGTTATTCCCAACGAGTTCGATGACTATATCGCGACCCCGAAAGAGAATGGCTACCAGTCTTTGCATACAGCAGTGATTGGCCCGGATAGTAAGGTGTTTGAGATTCAGATTCGGACCTTCGCGATGGATGAGGATGCCGAGTTAGGCGTATGCGCCCATTGGCGCTACAAGGAAGGGATTGCGGACCCTAGTTATAAAGACAGTTTCGAAGACAAGATCGCTTGGCTGCGACAGTTATTAGCTTGGCACGACGAGATGGGCATGGTCGGCGGACTCGCAGAACAGCTGCGCAGTGATGCGAGTACTCCCGATCGTATTTACGTCTTCACTCCCGAAGGCCATGTAGTCGATATGATGAAGGGGGCTACACCCCTGGACTTCGCCTACTATGTGCACACAGAGGTGGGTAATAAATGCTGTGGCGCGCGCGTTAATGGCAAGACGGTGCCGTTGAACTATCGCTTACAGACGGGCGATCGCGTCGAGGTCTTAGCCGATGATCACAGTAGTCCAAGTCGCGATTGGCTAAAAACCTCTTTAGGTTTTGCGAATACTCCTCGTGCACAGGCAAAACTCATTCAGTGGTTTAAGACTCAGGGCAGGGAGCAGAACATTGCTCACGGCAAGGCCTTGCTGGAAGAAGAGTTTGCCCGTTTGGCTGTGCATAGTCCCAATTACAAGGAGCTCGCTCGACGTTTGGGTTGTAAGAACGCCGATACATTATTCGCGGCGGTGGGCGTAAGCGCTATCTCTGCCGATGAGGTCATTGCAGCGGCGCAAGAGTTGTCGCAGATACTGCGCGTGCTCGATGATAGTAATAATGTGAACGCCCAGGCTATAGCGGCAACGAAGGTGTACGGGGCAGGGCGTCTCGCAACCCAGCTAGCGCAGTGCTGCGTACCAGAACAAGGCGATGCCATTGTTGGCTGTTTAACGCCACAGAATGAGGTGATCATCCATAAGGCTGACTGCCCAGTTGCGCTGCGCTATCAGCAATCGAGCAACGAGAATTTTATCGAGGTGCAGTGGAGCGAAGGGCGGCGGATTAGCATGCTCGCCGAGCTCTTCGTGCGGGCATACGATCGTGCTGGCTTATTGCGCGATGTCACGACTATTTTAGCCGACGCAAAGATAGAGGTGATGCAAGTCAATACTCGTTCAGATAAACAAGAAGGTACCGCGTCTATGCGGCTAGAGGTAGAGGTCGATTCCTTCCACGCACTATCTCGCGTTTTAGAGAAAATTAGCCGTTTGAATAACGTCATTGAAGCGCGACGCGTCGACGCGACAACAAATTAGTGACTATCCGCGCATGCTGTTGGGCAATGCGTGCAGGAGAGGACAATGACTAAAGAGTATCGAATCGAAGATTTACTAAGCCTGATGGAGAAGCTGCGCGATCCGCAATTCGGTTGCAGTTGGGATAGAAAGCAAAGCCTGCGCACGCTGACTGGATACACGTTAGAAGAGGTTTATGAGGTAATTGACGCCGTTGAAACTGGAGACGATGCACAACTACAGGACGAGTTGGGGGATCTGTTATTTCAGGTCGTGTTCTACGCTCAGATCGCGAAAGAGGAGGGCCGTTTCGAGTTTAGTGCGGTCATTGGCTCTATCACTGAGAAGCTTTTGCGTCGTCATCCGCATGTGTTTCCCGATGCGAGCCTAGAGAGTTTCGGGAATAGCGAGCTAGCACTCAACGCAGAACAAGTTGCACAGCGCTGGGAAGAAATTAAGAACGAAGAGCGGGCACAGAAAGCCGATAGTGGCGACGCAGGGACGAAGCCTAGCGTATTGGACGATATACCTTCGTCTCTACCCGCACTGGATCGCGCGCGAAAACTACAGAAACGGGCAGCCTCGGTAGGATTTGATTGGCGGGAAGTGCAAGGGGTGATCGCTAAGGTCAAAGAAGAGTTAGCGGAACTGGAGGCGGAACTGGGGCAAGGCGATCAACAACGCATTGAGCAGGAGTTCGGCGATCTAATGTTTAGCTGCGTTAATCTCGCGAGGCATTTGCAGATTGATCCAGAATCGTCACTGCGGGGAAGTAATCGTAAGTTTGAAGCCCGCTTTAGAGGTATAGAAAACCTTGCCACAGATAGTGGTGAAGGCCTGAAGGCGTTGGATGAGAGCCAGTTGAACGCGCTTTGGAATCAGGTTAAAGCGACGGAAATTGATTCCGTCAAATAGGCGATATTAAGGCGTATAGAAACGGTGTTCTTGTTTCCGCGCAGGGCTTTAGTGTATGGTCGTTGCCTTCGCAGGAAGCTAAATGACCTGACGCATTGCCCTAGGCCCGGTACTACTAACAAACGCGGCAGTGCTTGGCGCAATTCGCGAACACTATAAGAATTTGAGACTACAATGATAGCTAGCCCAAACTAGGTTTGGGCATACTAAGGAGCAAGATATGCGAGTGATTTTGTTAGGGGCACCGGGTGCAGGTAAAGGGACTCAGGCTCAGTTCATCACGTCAAAGTATGCAATACCGCAGATTTCAACTGGAGATATGTTGCGCGCCGCAGTTAAAGCGGGCTCTCCCCTAGGAGCCTTGGTTAAAGAAGTCATGGCGACTGGCGGTTTGGTAACTGACGATATCATTATTGCCTTAGTAAAAGAGCGCATAGAACAGCCAGATTGTGCCAAAGGATTTTTGTTGGACGGTTTTCCTCGCACTATTCCTCAAGCCGAAGCGATGGAAGAGGCAGGGATCGCGATCGACGTAGTCGTAGAGATCGGAGTTGAAGACGAAGAGATCGTTAAACGCCTCAGTGGTCGTCGCGTGCATGCCGATTCCGGTCGAATCTATCATGTACTAAATAATCCTCCTAAGGTTGCCGGCGTAGACGATGTCACCGGCGAAGCTTTGATTCAACGCGACGATGATCAAGAAGAAACAGTGCGCAAAAGGTTGAAGGTGTATCACGAACAGACAGAGCCATTAGTGAACTTCTACCAGCAATTGGAAGAGAAAGCGCATGGTGTAAAAGTGGTGCGCTTAAATGGTCAAGATAACGTCGACGTTGTTCGTCAGCAAATCGCGTCGTTGATGAACGCGCTATAAGAGCGCTTCAAAACAGGGCGTTGTGATTGCATGCAACGCCCTCGATTGAGCGTTAGAGTTTCGTAAAAAGTGATCTACCGTTTTATTTTCTTTTCTCTCGTTTCCTTCACAAATTTTCTCCGTACTCCCTTCGATTGACCTCTACTTGCCTTTTTCGTGAATGATTTGCGGATTTATGTTGATTTATTTCATTATTTTGAGATTGCACTGCTGTATAGCCGATATTTTTTGTGCTAAGGTGCCGCTCAAACGTGGGGTCACTCATGTTGAAGAAATTAACGTGGTTTTGTTCCACATTTTAGGAGAGATAACAGTATGGCCAAAGTTAAAGCGACAAAGAAGGCGCCTGCTAAATCGGCGGTTAAAAAAACCGGTGATGCTGCTCTTGCGAAAGCAAAGACAGCTTTAGCAAAACTGCAGAAAGAAGCAGCTACAGCTAATAAGCAACTCGCTACTGCTCAAAGCAAAGCCGAGGCAGCGAAGAAGAAAGCTGCGCAATCTGCCACTGCTACTAGCAAGAAAGCAGCTGCTAGCGCGAAAGCCGCTGCAGCAAAGCTGGCAACTAAAGTCCGCCAAACTAACGCTAAACTCAAATCTGCAGAAACTAGTATGAAAGCTGAACAAGCTGCTGCTAAAGCAAAAGCTGCAGTTGCAGCAAGACAAAAAGCTGCTGAAGCTCGACGCGCGGCAATCGCTGCTAAAGCTGAAGCTGATCTTGCTAAAGCTGTGAAAGCCTATGCCGAGCAGTGGAAGAAGAAGCGTGCTAAGGCAGACTCTGCTAAAGAAGCAGCTCGCAAGAAGAAAGAAGACCTCAAGCGTAAGATCGCCGCTAAAAAAGCAGCCGTTAAAGCGAAAGCCGCAGCCCAGAAGGCCGCTGCTCGTGCTAAAGCAGCCGCCAAGAAGCGTTTGGCTCGTGAGAAAGTAGCAGCACGTCGTGCCGCAACTAAAGCGAAAGCAGCCGCTAAGCGTCTTGCTCTACGTGAGAAATCAGCCGCTAAGAAAGCTGCAGCAAAGGCGAAAGCTAGTGCAAAGAAAGCTGTCAAAACTGTTAAGAAAGCAGTGAAGAAAGCTAAAACTGCGGCTAAGCCTGCTGCTAAGAAGCCAGCGGCTAAGAAAGCGGCAGCTAAGAAGCCAGCAGCTAAAAAAGCAGCAGCCAAGAAGCCAGCGGCTAAGAAAGCAGCAGCTAAGAAGCCAGCGGCTAAGAAAGCAGCAGCTAAAAAGCCAGCGGCTAAGAAAGCAGCAGCTAAAAAGCCAGCCGCGAAGAAAGCAGCCAAAAAGACTGCCTCTAAGCGTAAGGCTTCTGCAAAAGCAGCAGCACCTGCACCAGCAGCTAGCTAATTTAGCCGGCGTTTGGCAGCCGTTCTTCGGAATAGCTGCATAAAAATCCCTCAGGGTTCTAAACTCTGGGGGATTTTTTATTTGCTTTCCGTATAATCCCGGCATGTCTAAAATTCTCGCCATCGATACCTCCCACTCACATTGCTCTGTTGCCTTGAACACAGGCGGCAAGATCGATTCTCTGATTACTACCGAGCCACGTGCGCACGCGCGTAGACTATTGCCTATGATCGAAGAGCTAATGGAGCGTAATTCGATTAGCTTGAGTGAGCTAGACGCCATCGCATTCGTCAACGGCCCTGGTTCGTTTACGGGTCTGCGCATAGGCGCAGGAGTAGCGCAGGGTTTAGCCCTCGGTGCTCAAGTTCCTGTCCTTGGACTTTCTTCCATGGCCGTTATGGCACTTAAGGCCGCGGGTTCCACTCAGGGCAAAGAACTTTTGATCTGCATGCAGGCGCGTGAGAATGAAGTTTATAGTGCCACTTATCTACCGCAGGGTGATGACGTCCAGTTGCTCGGACAGGAGCGTGTTGGTGGCATTGACTCCATTGATTTTACGGTGCTTACGCAGCCGCAAGATGCCTACTTAGTAGGGGATGGGCTCGACCTAGCGTTGCAGGCGATCTCCGAACGAGGAGAAGTGCAGATACAGGTCTATCGAGACGCATGTGTCAGCGATGCGCACACGCTCAGTGTCTTGGCCGCGACGCGTTTCGCAGGTGGTGAATCCGTAGAGCCTGCGCTAGCACTTCCGGTTTATCTTAAAGAACAAATGGACTATCAGGAATAATATGGAACTGGACTTGTTCAGAACAACTTTCTTGGCGATTTTACAGGGCTTCACAGAATTTCTACCTATCTCTAGTTCCGCCCATATTATTTTGCCGAAAGAGTTATTAGGTTGGCCAGACCAAGGGCTCATTTTTGATGTCGCGGTGCATGTCGGTAGTCTTATCGCAGTGCTGCTGTATTTTCGACGCGATATAGTCATTCTTTTCAAAGCGTGGTTAGCCACTTGTTTGGGTAAGCCACAAAATGCGGATTCGCGCCTCGCCTGGTATGTGATTGCCGCAACAATCCCCGCCGGTTTGATAGGCTTCGCGTTAAGCGATGTCGTCGAACAGTATTCGCGTTCGATGTTGTTGATTGCTTTCACCTCGATATTCTTTGCGCTCCTGCTCTACGTAGCCGATCGCATTGGCAAACAAACACTCTCAATCGAAAAACTGACTTTGAAGTCGAGCCTCACTATCGGTTTCTTTCAAGTGCTCGCCTTATTGCCGGGGACCTCGCGCTCCGGTGCCACGATGACCGCTGCTCTGTTCTGCGGTCTTGATCGCAGGGCGGCCGCAAAGTTTTCTTTTCTTCTGGCTATTCCCATCATCGCGGCGGGCGGTTTATTGGAGGGCTACGAATTAGTCTCCTCCCAGCAGGCGAGCGAATGGGGAATGTTACTTTATGCGATTGCCGTTTCGGCAGTGGTCTCTTGGCTGTGCATTCATTATTTCCTGCGTTTAATCGATCGCGTTGGCTTCATGCCGTTTATCATTTACCGCGTATTAATGGGATTGGCGCTTTTCGCAATTTATTTTTCGCGTTGAGTTCAGACCAGATCCGGCGCCGCCTAGGGGATCAGTACAATGCCTGAGCAATGCCTAATTGCCTTAGCCGATCGTGACGCGAGTGCGGTGCAAAGCCTCGAAGCTCTCTCCGCAAGCTTGTCTGTGCCGCTCTTGCCCGCGCAGCAATCGCCCCAAAATTTCTGCCAATTCCTTCTGTTCTACGAGAATGCACGTCTATGTTTGCGTAGTACTGCAGAAGGCGCCCCAGGCGCCGTGTGTGTCGACTTCGATAATAATAGCCTGCAGTATCGCCAGCGGCATCACACGCAACCTGAGGCGCTTCTGAAGGCCGCTGCTGTTAAGCAAAGCTATATGACTCGTGTTCTAGATGCGACGGCGGGTTTCGGCCTAGATGCATACTTGTTCGCAGCAGCGGGCAGTGTAGTGACTTTGTGTGAGCGCTCTAAGATATTGCATGCCATGCTCGAAGACGGAATTCGTCGTGCTTCAAACAGTGAAGAAGCGCTAGTTAGGCAAACGGTCGCGCGAATGCATTTGCACTCTGGGGATAGTCTTACGCTTATGCAAGGCCATTGGCAGGAGCGGCCGGAAATTGTATATCTCGACCCGATGTTTCCCGAGCGTAAGAAGAAAAGTGCAAAGGTGAAGAAGAATATGTTTCTCCTTCAGCAACTCCTGCATGGTGAGGAGGATGCCCCAGGCCTGCTCGTGCAAGCATTGGAGTTGGCGGTCAAGCGGGTGGTAGTGAAACGACCCAGGCACGCACCGTTTTTAGAAGGCCGCGCGCCGGGTTTTTCTCTAGAAGGTAAGTCGAGCCGCTTCGATGTCTATCCGATCGCCAACTCCGCTAGCTAGTGCTTAAGACTTGCGTAGCAAGCGTGTCAAAATATCTTCGTAGATACGCGTGAGCTCATCCAATTCGCTAATTTTGACGTTCTCGTTCACTTTGTGAATGGTGGCGTTGCACGGTCCCAACTCCAAAAGCTGTGCCCCAGTTGGGGCAATGAAGCGTCCATCGGATGTCCCGCCCGTAGTCGAGCACTGTGTCTCGACGCCATTGATGTGCTTAATGCTTTGTGACACGACATCGATCAGGGTGCCACGGGAGGTCAAGAATGGATTGCCGGAGAGCTGCCAGTCGAGGGTGTATTCCAATTCGTGCGCGTCGAGTATCGCCTCTGTGCGTGATCGAATCTCTGCCTCGGTAAGCTGCGTTGAGAAACGGAAATTAAACTGCGCATCCAAAGCGCCGGGGATTACATTGTCGGTGCCCGTGCCTGAGTGAATGTTCGAGACTTGAAGAGTGGTGGGCGGAAAGTCTTCGTTGCCCTCGTCCCAGGTCTCTCTAATCAGTTCGTGTAGTGGAAGCATCGCCTTGTGAATCGGGTTGCTGGCCAGGTGTGGATAGGCCACATGCCCTTGGACGCCGTGTACCTTCAGTTTCCCGTGCAGCGAGCCGCGACGGCCAATCTTAATAACGTCGCCCAGCTCCTTGCTGCTCGAGGGCTCGCCCACGATGCAGTAATCGATCTTCTCGTCCCTAGCCTCTAGCACTTCGATGACCTTGCGCGTGCCGTTGATCGCACTGCCTTCCTCGTCGCTGGTGATCAGGAAGGCTATAGATCCGTCGAATGCTTGGTCTTCGGCAAGGAAACGTTCGCACGCGGTGACCATGGCGGCGATGCTGCCCTTCATATCTGCTGTCCCACGGCCGTATAAGACGCCGTCACGCACCGTAGGGGTGAAGGGGTCAAATAGCCAATCCTCTACGGGTCCGGTCGGTACGACGTCTGTATGGCCCGCGAACGCGAATACTGGCCCCTTATCGCCTAAGCGGGCCCAGAAATTATTGACCTCACCAAAGGGCAGGGTCTCTATCTTGAAGCCTAAACCCTGTAGGCGGTCCATAAGCAGCTGATTGCAGCCAGCATCGTCGGGCGTGACAGAGGCTTTCTCGATCAATGCCATACACAGCGAAAGGGTTGAGGTCATAAAGGTAGTCTCTAGCGCTAGGCTATATTAATTGTGAGTGTGAAGTTCTTCATTAAGGGCGATAGCGGTTTTATTGGCTTTGCATTCAACGGCACCGGTGACGGAGTTGCGACGGAACAACAAGTCGGACTTGTTCGATAGCTCCCGCGCCTTCATGGTGCCGACTACTTGGTTGGCATTATCCAATACTAAGACCTTCGTGCCGGCGGTTACATACAGTCCCGCCTCTACGATACAGCGATCTCCCAATGGGAAGCCGATTCCGGAATTAGCGCCAATGAGGCAGTCCTTGCCGACAGAGATAATTTCAGTACCGCCACCGGAGAGAGTTCCCATAGTGCTGCAGCCGCCGCCTAAGTCGCTGCCAGAGCCGATCATGACCCCTGCGGAGATGCGGCCCTCGATCATCGCTGGACCTTCGGTACCCGCGTTAAAATTCACGAATCCTTCGTGCATGATCGTCGTGCCTTCACCGAGATATGCTCCGAGTCGCACTCTTGCCGTGTGGGCAATACGCACGCCCTTGGGGACTACGTAGTTGCTCATCTTCGGGAACTTGTCCACGGACATGACCTCGAGCAACTCTCCTTTCAAACGCGCCTGTAATTGGCGAGCAGGAAGATCCGCGAGATCGATTGCGCCTTGGTTTGTCCACGCCACATTCTGTAGTACGCCAAAGGCTCCCGTTAGGTTAAGAGAGTGGGGCTTACACAGGCGATGTGAGAGTAAATGCAGTTTTAGATACACCTCGGGTACAGAGCTAGGGGCGCTGTCCTCACTAATGAACATTGCGCAGACGTCCTGCGTGCTCTCGTTCAATTGCCTGAGCAGTGCGCTAAGCGCTTTGTCCGCGGCCACGAATGGCGAGCCCAAAAGTTCAGTTAGCTGTGCTTCACTTATCACACTGTGCACATTGCCACCTGCGTATGCGCAACAGGAGCGCAGCGCCTCGACTAACTCCGAGTGTGGGTCGCGCAACACTAGTGGGTAATAGACCTCGATAATTTCGTCGCGACTATTGCGGGTGGCGATACCTATTCCTAGACTATGGAGTGAGCTGCTTTGATTCATATTGTCTTCCTTAAAACTAAAATAATGGGTGCTTTGAATTTAGGGGGCTAGTGCTTGAAGTTGCGCTTCATCGTAGCCAACTATCCAGCCTTTGGAATGGCGAATTATGGGGCGGCGAACGACGGATGGGTTCGCCATAATCAGCTCCGCAGCGCTGTCTAGCGAAAGATTATTCTGCTGTTCTGGGGTGAGTTTGCGCCACGTGGTTCCGCGTTTATTGATTAGGGATTCTAAAGGAACCGCCGCAATCAGTGTCGCGGCAATATCGCTCTCTAGGCCGGCTTTCTTATAGTCGTGGAAGAAATATTCCACGCCTAAAGCGTCTAAAAATTTACGCGTTTTCTTCACTGTATCGCAGTTAGCGATGCCGTAGAGGGTTGTTGCCTTATCTGTCACTTTGCTGCTCTCCGCGCTAGCTACCGAGTTCTTGCTTGATATCGTTCTGCAGGCGATCGATCTCTTCCGGAGCGGTAATTTTCTTAAAGTCACTATCCAGCACGAAGAACAAATCTTCTACTCGCTCGCCCAGTGTGGCGATGCGAGCATTCTGAAGTTGGATATTGTGTTGCGCGAACACTTTTCCGATCGAGGCTAAAACGCCAGGTTTATCTGGGCAATTGATCTCGATAGTGGTGTAAGGCTTGTCGTCCGAATTAATGAGTTCGGTTTCCACGTGTTGACTGAAATGCTTTAGTTTACGTGCAATTCGCGTTTCTGTGCCGCGTAGATAACGCGTCGGCTCGGAGAGATACTCGCGCAGCAGCGTTACAATTTGATTGCGCCTCGCCGCGCTAGCTTGCACAGGATTGCCATCGTTCTCGAGTACGGTATAGGTGTTCATACAGTAATTTTTACTCGAGGTAAAAATGCGAGCGTCTTGAATATTGAGCCCGAGTTTGCCGATCGCGGCTGCGCTGCTGGCAAATAGGTGGCTGCGGTTCAGTGTGTAGATGAAAATCTGCGTGGCGCCTGCCGTGAAATTATCCGTCGGGTCTTCCACCAGTATGAGTGTATCGATGCCATTGCTCTTGGCGATCGCCTCGGTATGCCAGGCGATGTTCGCTGTGGACTCGCGCACGAAATATTCGTCGTCGATGTTGTCCCAAATCGTTTCGATCTGCTCTTCACTTATGCCGCGCTCAATGAGTTTGATGTGAGCACTCTCTTGCTTGTCCTTGATTCGATCCGCTCGGTCGATGGGGTTTTCAAGCCCGCGGCGCAGGGCGCGTTTAGTGCTTAAATAGAGTTGACGCAATAGCGCGGCACGCCATGTGTTCCACAGTGTTGGATTGGTCGCGTTGATGTCCGCCACGGTCAGCGCGTAGAGGTAATCCAAGTGCAACTTGTCGCCCACTTCCAGCGCAAATTGTTGGATTACTTCTGGGTCGGCTATGTCCATGCGCTGCGCCGTCATCGACATAAGCAGGTGTTTGCCGATCAACCAGGACACGAGTTTCGTATCCCATGCGCTTAGGTGATGCAGGCGACAGAACTCAGCACCGTCGACCATGCCGAGGGTGGAGTGATCGCCGCCGCGGCCCTTGGCGATATCGTGATAGAGGCCGGCTATATAGAGCAATTCGAGTTTAGGAAGGCGACGCACGATGTGGAAAGCGATTGGGAACTTCTCCTCGGCTTCGGGCAGCAAAAAGCGACGCGTGTTCTCTATCACTTGCAGGGTGTGGGCATCGACCGTGTATATGTGGAATAGGTCGTGTTGCATTTTGCCAGAGATGGCGCCGAACTCTGGGAGGTACAGACCGAGCACCCCATAACGGGCCATGCGGCGCAGTTGTGATGTCAACTCGTGGGGCGAGCGCAGCAATTCCATAAAAAGAGTGACGTTGCGCAGATCTTTGCGAAAAGTTTCGTTAATAAGGTAGCGATGGTCGCGTATGGAGCGAATGGTAATCGCGCGCACGCCCTTAATTCTAGGATTCTGTGCCATAAGCACGAAAATTTCGAGAAGTGCGAAGGGGAAGCGCTTGAAGACATCGCCATAGCGGATCTCGATGTAGTCGTTGCGCAGCTGGAAGCGATTGTTGACTACCTCGATTACCTCTTGCTCGTTGGCGCGCAGGATCGCCTCGTCGAAATGCTGAAGTAGTGCATCGTTGAGTGCGCGCAAGGTGGCTACGGCGCGGTAATACTCTTGCATCAACTTCTCAACAGCTAAGCTCTTCTCGTCGTCGACATAGCCAAACATCTGCGCAAGGTCGCGTTGTTTGTCGAATAGCAGCCGATCCTCTCTGCGCCCAGCGAGGAGGTGAAGGCCGTAGCGTAGCTTCCATAATAGTCGCTCGCCCTCGGCGAGTTGTTCGTATTCGTTGCTGTTGAGGAAACCTAGATTTACAAGGTCAGCCAGTTGATTGACCATGTAGTAGCGTTTCGCAATCCACGCGATAGTCTGTATGTCGCGTAGCCCCCCAGGGGAGGTCTTGACGTTCGGCTCAAGGGCGTAGTCGATGTCATAATATTTGTCGTGACGCGCCTGTTGCTCGTCGCGCTTGGCATCGAAGAAGGACTTGGCCGGCCAGACGTCGCTGTTCTGGGTCTGCAGGATCATCTCGTCGCGCAAATCTTCGGGGCCGATGATGGTACGTGACTCCATGAGGCTCGTGGTTACGGTGATGTCTTTGAGGGCTTCTTGGCGGCATTGTGCTATCGAGCGCACCGACTGGCCAATCTCGAGATTGATATCCCAAAGGAAGGTGAAGAAGGCACTTAAGTTCTGCTTGAACTCGGCATGATCGTCATCGCGCGTAAGAATAAGTAAGTCGATATCCGAATGTGGGTGTAACTCGCCACGTCCATATCCGCCGACTGCTAGCAAGCTGATCTTGTTGGGCCTGCTCCATTCGTAGCGCTCCCAGGCGCAGAGAAGCAGTTGGTCCATGAGCCAAGCACGGCCCCACACTAAATTAACGATGTCATCGTTCGCTCGATAGTGCTCGTCTAGTAATTGTCGTGATTTTGACAGTGCTTCGCGAAACACCGCGACGGCATCTTGGGAGTTGGCCAATTTGCTACGAAATTGCTCAATATCGAACAGTTCATCTTTAAAATGAGCGCTCAATCCGTTGTGTATGTCTTTCATAAATAGAAGCCAGTAGGTCAGCTGAGAGATGCTGCGACAGGTTTAGAAGGATTCTTCAATGCGTTTAGTCAGTACCTCACAACCGTCGGCAGTCACCGCGAGGGTGTGTTCCCACTGAGCGGAAAGCCGTCTGTCGCGTGTGGTAACTGTCCAGCCATCTGACTTATTAAGCTTGGTGTGATGGGTGCCGGCGTTGAGCATGGGCTCGATGGTGAAGGTCATGCCTTCGGTTAAAACGAGTCCGGTGCCAGGCTTACCGTAGTGCAATACTTGGGGGTCTTCGTGGAACACTCTGCCAATGCCGTGACCGCAGTACTCCCGCACCACTGAGTAGTGGTTGGATTCCGCATGCACTTGGATGATGTGGCCGATGTCGCCAAGCTGTGTGCCGGGTTTCACTATCTCAATTGCCTTGTACAGGCTCTGCTGGGTGACTTCTATAAGGCGCGTCACGTGAGCGGGCGCCTCGTCTATTACGAACATCTTGCTGGTGTCCCCGTGGAAGCCGTCTTTAATGACGGTGACATCGATATTGATGATGTCGCCTTTTTTGAGGATCTTGGTGTCGCTAGGAATGCCGTGGCAGATGACATGATTGATAGAGGTGCAGATCGACTTCGGAAAACCGTTATAATTTAAGGGGGCAGGGATGGCTTGCTGCACATTGACGATATGGTCGTGGCAGATTCTGTCCAGCTCGCCTGTGCTGACGCCGGCTTTAACAAACGGACCGATCATCTCTAGGACTTCGGCGGCGAGGCGTCCGGCAACGCGCATTTTGGCGATGTCTTCAGGCGTTTTGATACTGATGGCCATAGTGTGGAAAGTCTTCTCTTGGCTGTTTTGGGTGGCATTTTTCTCGAATGCCTATTGTAATCCAGCGGGGCAGGGATTGACAGGTGCCTCCGGCCCTGTGCTGCGGACCGGCTTTAGAGAGTTTCCCTATGCCTATCTAGCACGCTAAAGCTTTAAGTCCACACCGCTTTGTGGTATAAAGCTGCGCGCTTCGTGGGTCACAGCCCATGGTCGCTATAGTAAATAAATGTAATTTAACGTCGCACATACACCGTCACATGTGTTTTGGGTGCCCGAAAGCCGCGAGGCTGAAGGGTTTAACCATGGGGTGTATGGAGGCCTAACCCGATAAAAAGGAAAAGTTATGACTACTGTTTCAATGAAAGAAATGCTCAAAGCGGGCGTCCACTTCGGTCACCAGTGCCGCTACTGGAACCCTAAGATGAACAAATTCATCTTCGGTGCTCGCAACAAGATTCACATCATCAACCTCGAACACACTGTTCCAGCGCTCAATGCAGCTCTCGAGCAAGTCCACAGCCTTGCTGCCAAGAAGAAGAAAGTACTCTTCGTCGGCACTAAGCGCGCTGCGGGCAAAATCATCAAAGAGCAGGCCGAACGCGCTGGCATGCCTTATGTTGATCACCGCTGGTTGGGCGGTATGCTGACTAACTACAAGACTATTCGTGGTTCCATCAAGAAGCTTCGCGATCTTGAGGCGCAGGAAACTGACGGCACATTCGATCGTCTAACGAAGAAAGAAGCCCTTGTGCGTCGTCGTCAGAAAGAGAAGCTAGAGCGCAGCATCGGCGGAATCAAGGAAATGGGCGGATTGCCTGATGCCTTGTTCGTAATCGACGTCGATCACGAGCGCATCTCTATCACCGAAGCTAACAATCTGAGCATCCCAGTAATTGGCATCGTCGACACCAACAGCAACCCTGATGGCATCGACTTCCCAATCCCTGGCAATGACGACGCGATTCGCGCTATCGAGCTATACGCAACAGCAGTAGCTGATGCCTGTATCGCTGGTCGCGGTGATCTGAATGTAGTCGGCGGTGATAGCGAGTTCATCGAAGTAAACGAAGAAGCACCTAAAGCCGAAGTGACGGCAGTAGAGCCAGCTAGCGCACCTGCCGCTGAGTAAGCTGCGCAAGCTCTGCAAGAGGCCCGGTATTATCCGCGGCCTCTTCGTTTTGGAGAGCGCGTTGCAACGACTAATAATGGTCGAAACGCATGAAAAGAGAGGGGCTTAGCCCTTTTTTTTTAAGTCTGATTTAAATCACTGAATTTTTAAGATATCGATAGGGGCAAGAAAATGGCGAATATTACAGCGGGAATGGTCAAGGAACTGCGTGAGCGCACTGGTCTAGGCATGATGGATTGCAAGAAAGCACTCGTAGAAGCCGATGGCGACATGGACAAGGCGATCGACGAGATGCGCAAAGCGAGTGGCATGAAAGCCGCTAAGAAAGCCGGCCGTATTGCGGCAGAGGGCGTTGTGCTAACGAAGATCTCCGAAGACGGCAATTACGGTGTGATTCTCGAAGTTAACAGCGAAACAGACTTCGTTGCCCGCGACGACAACTTCCTCAATTTTGCCAACTCGGTGCTTGAGCTGGCCTTCACAAGCCGTGAAACTGATGTTGCAAAGCTGATGTCTACAGGCTTGGAAGATGCGCGTGAGAAGCTGGTTCAGAAGATCGGCGAGAACATCAATGTTCGCCGTGTTGAAGTCATCGAATTCAAGAATGTGAACGACGGGATTGTAGACACCTACATCCACAGCAATAATCGTATCGCTGTGTTGGTCGCGATCACTGGCGGCGACGATACGCTCGCTAAAGATATCGCAATGCATGTTGCCGCAGTTAACCCGATCGTAGTGCGCGCAGAAGATGTGCCGCCAGAGTTGCTAGCCAAAGAGTCCGAGATTTACTCTGCACAGGCCCGTGAGAGCGGAAAGCCTGAAGAGATCATCGAGAAGATGATTCAAGGGCGTTTGCGCAAATACGTAGCGGAAGTTAGTCTACTTGACCAAGCATTCGTGAAAGACGGTGAAATCACTGTCGCCGCCTTGCTGAAGAAGGCCGGTGCGGATGTTGTTAGCTTCAAGCGTTACGAAGTTGGCGAAGGCATCGAGAAGGAAGAAGTTGATTTCGCTGCAGAAGTTGCCGCAGTATCAAAGGGTTAAGTTAGGGTCCGCACAACTCACCGAGGCGAAGTGCTCATGGTTAAGCCAGATAAGAAATATAAACGCATTCTCCTAAAACTCAGTGGCGAGGCCCTGATGGGGGACGCGGATTTTGGCATTGACCCTAAAGTGCTAGACCGCATGGCAGTCGAGGTCGGCCAATTGGTCGGCCTTGGCGTGCAGATCGGCATGGTTATAGGTGGTGGTAATCTGTTCCGTGGTGCGGCATTGAATGCTGCAGGTATGGAGCGGGTTACTGGCGACCATATGGGGATGTTGGCCACGGTCATGAATGCCCTAGCGATGCGCGATGCATTAGAGCGCGCCAGTATCGCGACACGTGTAATGTCTGCGATCCCCATGAGTGGGGTTGTGGAGCACTACGATCGACGTACCGCCATACGCCACTTGCGTGCAGGCGATGTGGTAATCTTCGCTGCCGGCACCGGCAACCCTTTCTTTACTACTGATTCGGCCGCCTGTCTGCGTGGCATAGAGATCGATGCTGAGTTGGTTCTCAAAGCAACCAAGGTGGATGGCGTCTATTCTGCCGATCCAAACCTAGTACCTGACGCTGTGAAATATGACCGCCTGACCTTCGACGAAGTGTTGGAGAAGAAACTTGGAGTCATGGATCTCACTGCGATCGCCTTGATTCGCGAACACGATATACCCGTGCGCGTTTTCAATATGAACAAGCCCGGCGCGTTGTTAAACAACGTCATGGGGTCTGCAGATGGCACGATCATCGAGAACCCTTCCGCATAAAATTAAAACCACCCGAGTCTATGGGGATAAAAGATGATCGAAACCATAATTAAAGATGCCGAGCAACGCATGGAGAAGAGCTTGAGTTCTCTAGAACTCGCCTTCAACAAGATCCGCACCGGCCGCGCTCACCCAAGCATATTGGATACGGTCGTGGTGTCTTACTACGGCGCCGATACTCCGCTCAATCAATTAGCGAATATCACCGTCGAAGATGGCCGTTGCCTCGTAGTGGTACCTTGGGAGCGCGCCTTGATCGGCGAAGTTGAGAAGGGCATCATGAAATCCGACCTCGGCTTGAACCCTTCCAGTAATGGCGAATCAGTTCGCGTGCCGATGCCTGCACTTACCGAGGAAACTCGTAAAGAATATACCAAGCAGGCCAAGGCTGAGGCTGAGAACGCGCGCGTTGCTGTGCGCAATATCCGCCGCGATGCCAATGGCAGCGTGAAAGACCTGCTGAAGGACAAGGAGATCAGCGAGGACGATCAGCGTCGCGCTGAAGAGCGTATTCAGAAGATTACAGATAAATATATTGCCTCTGTAGACTCGCACTACGCCGCTAAAGAAACAGACCTATTGTCTATATAGTTTTCGTCTAGCGAATATTGACTGGATGATAGTTGATAAGTCCGCTATAAGTGGACCTACTCGTGCCGTTTGTACGCAGCGGCACGTGAGTTTCACTTAATAAGAGACATAGATGTCGGATGCACACAGATACTCCTTCCCAATCTGAAGTCGGACAATTACCTCAGCATGTCGCCATCATCATGGATGGCAACAACCGCTGGGCGAAGGCCAGTGGCCTATCCGGCTCCGCAGGCCATAGAGCCGGCGCTGAAGCCGCGCGTAAAGTCGTTTACTCCTGTATCCATCGTGACATCAAATACCTCACCCTGTTTGCGTTTAGCAGTGAAAATTGGCTGCGCCCTAACAAGGAAGTGAAGGGTTTGATGGCGCTGTTTCTCGCTGTCTTGAAGCGCAAAGAGATAACCCAGCTACACAACAACAATGTGAAGCTGCGCTTCATCGGCAATCGCGAGAGTTTCTCGCCAACGCTACAGCGCCATATGAATGATGTAGAGTCCTTGACCGCAAATAACACTGGCACGGTTGTCACTGTGGCGGCCGATTACGGCGGCCAGTGGGATATTGCGCATGCAGCCAAGCAGATCGCCATGGAAGTGGAGCAGGGCAAGCTGCGCGCAGACCAGGTCGATATTGGGCAGGTGCAGCGCTTTATCTCCCTGGCTAACGACCCCGCACCAGACTTGTGCATCCGCACTGGCGGAGAAAGCCGCATCAGCAATTTCTTACTCTGGCAGTTTGCCTATACCGAGCTGTATTTCACCGATTGCTACTGGCCTAAGTTCGATGATCAGGAATTTGAGCTGGCCATGAAGGACTACAGCAAGCGCCAGCGCAGATACGGCCATCTAGATAATCCTGAGCACAGCGATGAGTTGCCAGTGCCAGGGAGCGCGCGTAGTGCTTAAAACACGCATCATCACGGCTCTACTAATGCTGGTAGTGCTTTGTGTAGCAACAGCATTGAGCTCACCTTTTCAGTTCGCGCTTTTCATCAGCATCGTGCTGCTTGTTGGCATTGTAGAATGGACTGGCTTGATGGGGCTGAAGTCCTGGACTTCTCGGCTGCTCTATTTAGTCCTCTTCGGTGCTGTAATGCTGATGGTCGCTTTTCTGGCCGAGATGACAGCAGGCTCCCTCGTGTTGAAGCGCTCAGTTGTGCTCAGCGTTACCGGCGCAGGCGTCGTTTTCTGGTTGCTTGCCTTCTCTTTGATTCGTCACTTCCCTGAGCAGCAATCGCGTTGGGAAGGGGTGCCTCGAACCGCGCTCATGGGCTTTTTGACACTGTTACCTACCTGGATTGCTCTTATTCAGCTCAAATACCTCAACCCGCAGGGCTATCTCGTTCTTGCGCTGGTGGCATTGGTTAGCATCGCCGATATCGGGGCCTATTTTACCGGTCGCGCTTGGGGCCGAGCGAAGCTGGCGCCAAAGCTTAGCCCGGGTAAGTCTTGGGCGGGGTTTTGGGGCGGTTTGGCATCTAGTTTCGCCTTAGCACTATTGCTGCTCTATCCCCTGCAGATGAGTGTGGAGAACCTGGACATGTTCCGAGTGCTAGCGTTCTTAGCCGTCGCCATTGTAGTAGCAGTGTTCAGCGTGCTTGGGGACCTATTCGAGAGTATGCTCAAGCGCAGCCAAGGGCTTAAAGACAGTGGAAAAGCGCTTCCTGGTCATGGCGGTGTGCTGGATAGAATCGATAGTTTGACCTCGGCAGCCCCAGTATTTGTTTTCAGTCTCCTAATTCTTTTCGCGGATGTCACATGGGCATAAACGCCACGCCACAGCGCAGCGCCGCCGCTCCTAGCGCGCAGATCAGCATACTTGGCTCTACCGGTTCTATCGGCAAGAGCACGTTAGAGGTCATTGCGTTGCATCCGCAGTATCAGGTCTTTGCCCTCACGGCCAATAAGAACGTTGCCATCATGCTCGAGCAATGCCAGCGCTTTAGCCCGCGCTATGCGGTGATGGTGGATGAGCAGGCCGCCGAGGAGTTGCGCAAGTCGCTAAAGGCTTATGGCCTGGAGACGGAAGTTCTAGCCGGGGCGCAGTCTCTGGTTGAAATCGCTTCGCATCCCGATACTGACACCATCATGGCTGCCATTGTTGGCAGCGCTGGATTGCCCTCTACTTTAGCCGCCGTAAAGCACTCGAAGAAAGTCCTATTGGCCAATAAAGAGGCCTTGGTGATGGCGGGGGACCTGTTCATAGGTGCTCTGGCGGCAAGTGATGCCGTGTTATTGCCCATCGATAGTGAGCACAATGCGGTTTTTCAATGCCTACCTCCTGAGACGAGATTCGCCGGCGGCGACATTTGCAGTCAAGGCGTGCGTCGAGTTGTTCTTACTGCCTCTGGCGGGCCATTCCGAGAGGCACCGCTGAGTGCGCTAGAGGAAGTGACCCCCGATCAGGCCTGCAAGCACCCTAATTGGAGTATGGGGCGCAAGATCTCTGTCGACTCGGCAACTATGATGAATAAAGGGCTAGAGGTGATAGAGGCCTGTTATTTGTTCGGGGTGGGGGCGCAGATGGTTGAGGTGCTTATACATCCGCAGAGCATCGTGCATTCCATGGTGGAGTATGCCGATGGTTCTGTCTTGGCTCAGATGGGGAGCCCCGACATGCGGGTGCCAATCGCGTATAGCCTAGCGTGGCCGAATCGAATCGCCTCGGGTGCCGCCTATCTCGACCTCACCAAGCAGAGTGCTCTGGAGTTCTTTGCCCCAGATTTAGAGCGTTTTCCATGCTTGCGCTTGGGAATTGAGGCAGCCAAGATGGGCGGTACAGCGCCGACAATCCTCAATGCGGCAAACGAGGTGGCGGTGGAGTCTTTTTTACAGGGTAAGAGTCGTTTCACTGCCATACCTGCTATCATTGCCGGAGTGTTGGAACAAATGACTTGTCGCAAAGCGGACACACTCGATATTATTCGGGAAGCGGATCGTTCCGCGCGCGAGTTAGCGCGGCAGATTAGCGACAGACTTTAAGGTTTTTGACGTAAACGCAGGTAAACGCTGCGCAATTCACGTGACAGAGCTGGGTGCTGCATAGTCTGCCCCCTGGGTGAAGTACAGATTATTATGGCTCTACAACTGATTATTAACATTCTCGCGCTTATTGTGACGCTTGGAATCCTAGTGACCGTGCATGAGTACGGACATTTCTGGGTGGCGCGGCGCTGTGGCGTAAAAGTACTGCGTTTTTCCATAGGCTTCGGCAAGGCCGTTAAGACCTGGATAGGCAAAGACGGCACCGAATATGTAATAGCGCCCATCCCCCTAGGTGGCTACGTTAAAATGCTCGGCCAAGAAGACACGAGTGTCGAGAGCGAGAGCAGTGTCCCCGACAGCCAAAAACACCTCTCATTCGCGAGCAAGGCACTGTGGCAGCGCATGGCGATCGTGGCTGCTGGCCCCATCGCGAACTTCCTGCTTGCGATTACAGTGTTCTGGATTATCAACGTGGCTTACGGGCTCAGTGGCACGGCCCCTGTGTTGGCCAATGTGTTGGAAGATTCGCCTGCATACACGGCAGGGCTGCGTGCTGGTGATGAGATCGTGGCTGTCGATGGTGTACAGGCAACTATTTGGCAGCAAGTCACCATGCAGCTCTTAGCCCGTCTCGGTGAGACTGGCGATCTCCTAATTAGCGCTATTCCCGCAGGACAGAGCGGCCCGCAAGACTACCGCATAGCACTAGAGAGCTGGCAATCCAATACTGCTGAGCCTAATCCAATTGGGTCACTTGGCTTCGTGCAATATGAAATCCCTCCTGTAATCGAAGGGCTTGTCGCAGACGGCGCCGCTGAGCGCGCGGGCATGCTTGCGGGCGACCGTATTGTGTCTGTCGATGGGGCGCCTCTGACAGGCTGGCTGCAATGGGTGCAACGCGTTCGCGCTAGCCCGGAACTGCCGCTCAACATTGTTGTCCAACGAGACTCGAGCATGGTGTCGCTGACGATCGTGCCACAGCTTACTGAGGCCGAGGATGGTAGTCAGATAGGTGTTATTGGCGCCTATGTGCAGGAATTCGACCTAATGGCGAGCCTGCCTCCAGAGCGGCTACGAGAAATACACTACAATCCGCTAAGTGCTTTTGTGCCAGCGGTGCAGGAGACTTGGGATAAATCAGTCTTCGTGCTCGATTCGATTAAGAAGATGGTGATAGGCCTGATATCCGTGAAGAATATCAATGGGCCAATCACTATCGCGCAAGTTGCGGGAGAAACGGCGAGCTACGGCTTGGAGGTGTATCTTGGCTTCCTAGCTATTCTCAGCATTAGTCTGGGCGTGCTCAACTTACTTCCAATCCCGGTGTTGGACGGAGGACATTTGCTGTATTACAGCATCGAAGCGATTATTCGACGTCCAGTCCCGGACCGCATTCAGGCGATGGGCCTTCAGTTGGGTTTACTTCTTATCTCAGGGGTCATGGTATTGGCGGTATATAACGATGTCAGTCGGCTCCTGTGATACCCAATGATTTTCTGCGTATTACTCACATTCCATTCGATAAAAGCTAAAGACTCAGGCTTGAACCACATTCATGACTAGAACCTTTTTAAGTACATTAATATTGTCATCAGTGGCATCAACTGCCGCTTATGCCCAGAGTTTCGTAATTGAAGACATTCAGATCGACGGCCTGCAGAGGATCTCCTCGGGCGTCGTGTTTGGCCTGTTGCCCGTTGGTATTGGTGACGTTGTCAGTGACAGCGTGCCTGCCGATATCATTCGCGCCATCACCGCTTCGGAATATTTCGAAGACGTAGAGGTGGCCCGCGAAGGCAATGTACTCTTCATTACCGTTTTGGAGCGCCCCTCGGTCAGTGAGATCAATATCACCGGCAACAAGGTGCTCAAGAGCGAGGATATCCTCGAGAATATGGCCACTGCGGATATCACCGAAGGCGGTATCTTCACGCGTGCCACACTAGAGGCTATTCGTCAGGGTATCCAAGAGGTGTATTCCGGGCGTGGTCGTTACGGCACTACGGTCGAGATCGACATTGAAGAGCAACCGCGAAACCGCGTTGCGATCAATATGACGATCAACGAAGGTAAAGAGAGCCGCATTCAATATATCAATATCGTGGGCAACAATGCCTTCGATGATGACGAGCTTCTGGAGCTATTCGATCTGGGTCTTAAGCCTTGGTACAACCCCTTTAGTGGCCGCAATAAGTACTCGCGCGAGCAGTTGACTGGCGATTTGGAGAAGCTTACTTCCTACTATATGGATAACGGCTATGTGCGTTTCAATATCGATTCCACGCCTATCTCCATTACTCCCGATAACGAAGAGATTTATATCACCATCAATGTGACAGAAGGTGATCAATACGTCGTTAATGAAGTAAATCTCGCAGGCGACTTGGTCAATACCGAGGCGATTCTCCGTGCCTATACTGTTGTGGCGTCAGGACAAACATTTTCTCAGGCGCTGGTGACGGCTACCGAGGAATATATGACGCAGATCCTCGGTAATTTCGGTTACGCATTCGCCGAGGTCAACGGCGTGCCAGAGGTTAACGAGGACGCTCAGACCGTAGATGTGACTTTCTTCGTCGATGCCGGCAATCGTACCTACGTTAATCGCGTTAATTTCATCGGCAACGTCGCGACAGCAGACGAAGTGCTGCGCCGCGAGATGCGACAGTTAGAGAGTGCTCAGGCCTCAAGTCAGGCGATTGAGCTTTCCAAAGTTAGGCTGGAACGACTCGGTTATTTTTCTACGGTCGAGGTCGATACGATAGAGGTGCCTGGTAGCACAGATCAGATCGATGTGCAGTTCACGGTTGAAGAGCAGAACTTCAGTAATATCTCCTTCAGTGTCGGTTCCGGCGGTGGTGGCGATTTCTTTATTAGTTCCTCGCTTCAGGCTCAAAACTTCCTTGGTACTGGCCGCACAGTTGGTATAGGTATTAATAAAAGTACGTTCCAGAAGAGTCTTAATTTCAGTTATCTAGACCCTTACTTTACTGCTGACGGCGTAAGTCGTGGTTTTAACTTGTTTTTGCAGGAGCAAGACTCGCCGTTCAATATCGCCAGCTTCTCCACTAAGTCCTACGGTGGCTCGTTCAATTTTGCCTATCCGATAAGTGAGATTCAGCAGATCGGTTTCAATATCGGTTACTCCCATACGGAGCTGAGCTCGGGTGGCTTTACCGTACAGGAGATCGATTCTAGTCCGCAGCTATTCGACGGTGTGGATCGTTTCATAATCGACCCGGTAAACGAGAACCCCTTTCTTGGGCCTGTTACCGATTCGACCGGTGGCTTCGTAGTCGACTTGCCTGCCGAGTATTTGAATCAGAATCCGGATAAGGGTTTTATAGATAAACAGGGAACCACCTTCGATAACTTCACGTTCTCGACTAACTGGCTTCGCACCACACTTAACCGTGGTCAGTTGCCAACTGCGGGTACCTTCCAGCAGCTCTCCTTTGAAATAACAACGCCAGGGAGTGACTTGGAGTATTACAAGTTCAACTATGCGGCGCAGTACTATAAGCCCTTGTTCGGTGACTTCATTCTGGCCATGCGTACGAATCTTGGTTACGGCGGTGGCTTTGGCAATACCGATGGTCTGCCGTTCTTCCAGAACTTTTTCGCTGGTGGTTTGTCCTCCAACGGTGTTGTGCGTGGCTTCGACGTAAACAGCCTAGGCCCTCGCAGTACCGACCCAGCACGCTATTCCACAGCGTCGACGTCATTGCTGCGGGATGAGAACGGCAATATCATTCGCAATGAGGCGGGCTTCGCCCAGATCGATCCTACCCAGTTCGGCTATTTGACGACCCCCGTCTTGGATGCCAATGGCGACCAAGTCCTTGATGCTAATGGAAATCCTCGCGTACAACTGGCGGTCGAAGGCATCGCGCTAAATCAGAATTTAGACGCGTTTGGGGGTAATATCTTAACTACCGGTAGTGTAGAATTGCTCTTCCCACTGCCTTTTGTTACAGACAGAAGCAGGGTTCGCTCATCGTTATTTGTAGATGCGGGCAATGTGTTCTCATCTAACTGTACAACGCTGCAAAGCTTGCAGAAGAATTGTAGCGACTTCGACTTGGGCGAGTTTAGATACTCCGTGGGTATCAGCGTTACGTATTTGTCACCCTTCGGGCCGTTGACATTCTACGTGGCTAAGCCGATTTCGAAGGATGATGGCGATGATACGAAGACCTTTGACTTCACCATCGGGGCAGGATTCTAAGGCAGTTAATATCACTGCGTGGCCGTCAAGACACGATGGCGCGCGCTAAACGTAACAGGAAAATCACAGTATAAAAATACTGTTCAACGGCTTATTCGGAGATTGGAAAGTGAAAACGATATCGAAAGTATTGGCATTTGCAGGTTTGTTGCTAACATCTGCTGTAGCAATTGCGCAGCAGCCTGTAGTGGGCGTTGTTAATCTCGAGCAAGCCCTGTTTAATTCCCAGGCAGCGCAGGAAATGCAGGCCGCAATTAACGAGGAATTTAGTGACGATCAGGAGCGCGCTGACCGCCTGAACACAGAGCTACGTGAGCTTGTCACTCGCGCCCAGCGCGATGAGTCCATCATGAGCGATTCCGAGAAGCGTAAAATCAATTCGGACGCCCAAGAGAAGCAAGTTCAGTTACAACTGATTTCCGAGCGCGTGCAGGCCGCTTTACAAGAGCGTCAGCAAGCCTTTGTTGATAGCATGCGTCAGAATCTTGGTGCCGCGATTCAGTCAGTGGTGCAAGAAGGTGGCTACACACTAGTGCTCAATGCAGATAGCGTCGCATTTTTCGATAATGTCTATGACATTTCCGGTAAAGTGACGGCTAAGCTCAACGAACTTAACCAGTAAATCCGCAGTGACAGGGTCTCACCAAGTGAGCAAGCAAACTGTCTACACACTAGGTGAGTTGTCCGCGCTGCTTGAGGTTGAGCTGCGCGGAGATCCTACACTGCAGATTGATGGGCTTGCGACTTTGAAGAATGCCACAGTCGGCAAGCTTAGTTTTTTAAGTAATCCTCGTTACGTCCATCAACTCGCAAGTACCCAGGCGAGCGCCGTGATCATTAATTCAGCGTTCTCCGATAGTTGTAGTTGCGCGCAACTGCTAACTTCGAACCCCTATGTCAGCTACGCGAAAGCATCACAACTCTTTGCGCCCGAGCGCGCAGACGAGCCTGGTGTTCACCCCACAGCCTCGGTGCATCCCAGTGCTGTGCTCGCACCGCAAGTCAGCATTGGACCCCATGCAGTAATTGCTGCCGGAGTCACGATTGGGGCGCGCACAAGAATAGGGGCTGGTTGTAGTATTGGGGCTCGCAGCAGTATTGGTGAAGACTGCACATTGTTTGCGAACGTTAGTGTCTATCATGACGTTTTAATTGGCGATAGAGCTGTATTACATTCTTCAGTTGTAATTGGCGCCGATGGCTTCGGATTCGCATTCGATGGCAAGCAGTCCATTAAGATTGCCCAGCTCGGCGGTGTCCAGATCGGTAGTGATGTTGAGATCGGTGCGGGATCTACGATCGACCGTGGCGCTTTGGATGATACGATTATTGAACACGGGGTTAAGATAGATAACCACGTGCAAATTGCGCATAACTGCATTATCGGTGAGCACACTATTATCTGTGGCTGTAGCGCAATTGCAGGCAGCACCACGATAGGGCGTTACTGCACTATCGGTGGCGGTGTGGGAGTCATTGGGCATCTGCACATCGCCGATAAGGTTATGATTAGTGCGATGTCACTGGTAAGCCAGTCGATAAGTGAACCGGGAGTGTACTCCTCCGGCACGGGACTCCTGGAGTCGAAAGAATGGAAGCGCAATATTGTTCGTTTCCGCCAGCTAGATGATATGGCCAAACGGCTTAAAGAATTAGAAAAACTCACATTAGGAAAATAGTCCTCGCCTAATTTGTTGGATAGAAACGATAAGAAAAGTACGGACGCCTGATTCAGGAACTCAATGATGATGAACATCGAAGAAATTAAGGAATACTTACCTCAACGCTACCCCTTTCTGTTAGTGGATAGGGTGGTGGAAATCGATCTGGGGAAGTCTATCCTTGCCTACAAGAATGTCTCTGTGAATGAGCATTTCTTCGAGGGGCATTTTCCTGGGCGGCCAATTATGCCGGGGGTTTTGATTATCGAAGCCCTAGCTCAAGCTGCTGGCGTGCTCGGTTTCAAGAGCCAAGAGAAGAAGCCCAAAGATGGCTATTTATATTATTTCGTCGGTGCCGACGAAGTGCGTCTAAAAAGACCCGTAGTGCCCGGTGATAAGCTTATGTTGCACGCGACGATCATAACGAGTAAGCGCGGCATTTATAAATTTCAGTGTACAGCCAGCGTCGACGATCAATTAGTCTGCTCGGCTATCATTATGTGTGCGGAAAGGAAGAATGAAATTGATTGATCCACAAGCCATCATTGATCCGAGTGCGAAACTGGCCGATAACGTCAGCGTCGGGCCGTGGACAATTATTGGGCCTGGAGTTGAGATCGACGAGGGCACTGTAATTGGATCCCATGTCGTTATTCGTTCGAATACTAAAATCGGTAAGAACAATAGAATATTTCAGTTCGCGTCGGTGGGCGAAGAACCAGCGGATAAGAAGTTTGAAGGCGAGCAGACTTGGCTGGAGATCGGTTCAGACAACGTGATTCGTGAAGGTGCAACGCTGCACAGAGGCACTGGCTTCGGCGGCGGTATAACTCGCATCGGCAGCCATAATCTTCTAATGCCTTATGTCCATGTTGCGCACGATTGCATCGTGGGTAACCACAGTATTTTCGCGAATAATGTCGGTATTTCTGGCCATGTAGAGGTAGGTGATTGGGCAATCCTCGGCGGCTATGCCGGCGTCAACCAATTCCTTAAAATCGGTGCCCACTCAATGATCGGGGGCATGACCCATGTCAGTAACGACGTGCCTGCCTACTTAATCGTGAGTGGCACACCGCCCGTTGCGCGCAGTATCAACGCGATCGGTTTGGAGCGGCGCGGTTTCGACAAGGACGTGATCTTGTTGATTCGTAGGGCTTATAAAACTCTCTATAAGAAAGGCCTGACGGTCAAGGAAGCGCTCGAAGAGTTGCAGCCTATAGCGCAGCAGCATCCGGAGATTCAAGTCTTCGTAGATTCCATCGTATCCTCCACAAGAGGCATTCAACGCTAAGGCGTTTCGGGGCAGGCAAAGCCGCTCCGATTGCGTCTTGGCATTTCAGCGGAGAGTGGCGTGCGAATTGGCATGATTGCAGGGGAGGCCTCGGGCGACACGCTCGGTGAAGGTTTAATTCGGGCGATCAGGCGCCTTTGTCCGGAAGCCACATTCGAAGGAATTGGCGGGCCTAAAATGCTCGCGGAAGGTTTCACCTCCTTCGCCCCGATGGAAAGACTATCCGTTATGGGTTTCGTCGAACCACTCGCGCGCCTTCCCGAGTTACTCCGCATCAAGAAGAATCTCGAGACTCGTTTTCTAGCCTCACCACCCGATGTATTTGTCGGCATCGATTCTCCCGCTTTCAATCTGCGGGTCGAGCAAGTGCTACATGATGCCAATATACCTACGGTGCATTATGTGAGCCCCAGTGTCTGGGCCTACGATCAGAAACGAATTCACAAGATTGCGAAAGCGACTGATCTAGTGCTTGCGCTGTTCCCATTCGAAACTCCTTTCTATGATCAGCACAAAGTGCCAGTACGCTTTGTGGGTCACCCCCTTGCGGATGCGATTCCCATGGATGGCGGCGGTGTCGACGAGCAGCACTTGGCGCGCGCAGCGCTAGGCGTTGCAGAGATAGGTCGATACCTCGCATTGATGCCGGGGAGTCGTCGCAACGAGATAGCTCGTCTTGGGCCAGTGTTTATAGAGACTGCGCAGCGCGTACGCGCGCAGAATCCAGAGCTGCAATTCCTCATCCCCTGTGCCAACCATGAGCGTTTTGTGCAGGTCACAGAGCTTCTAGAGCAGGCGGGGGCATGGGAAGGCTTTCATGTCTTCGATGGTAAATCCCACCAGGCCATGCGCGCCGCCGATATCGTACTGCTAGCCTCGGGTACTGCGACGCTGGAGGCTATGCTACTGAAACGCCCAATGCTGGTTGCCTATAGTCTGTCGCCGCTGACCTATGCGCTGGCCTCTCGAATGCTTAAAGTGCCCTATGTGTCTCTGCCCAATCTATTGGCGGGCGAACGCTTAGTGGCGGAGTTCCTACAGTACGATGTCACGGTCGAAAATCTTAGCGCTGAGATAGAGCGTCTGTTGCACGATACGCAGGCACACGATGCTCTGTTAGCAAGATTTAGCCAGATTCATGAGCAGATACGCTGCGCTGCCGATACCCAAGCTGCCAAGGCAGTGTTGGAAGTTGGCGGCATGAGAGCTGGGGCATAGGCTATGCAGTTGAGTTTTCCTTACCCAGATGCCCCGCATGCACTAGTGGCCGGTGTCGACGAGGTAGGCAGAGGCCCTCTGGCAGGCGATGTGGTTGCCGCGGCAGTCATACTCGACCTTAAGCGCCCAATACCGAAGCTCAACGACTCCAAGAAGCTCAGTGCGAAGCAGCGCGAGCACTTATTTCAGCTCATCATGGATTCGGCCCTATGCTATGCTTTGGGCAGAGCGAGCGCTGCCGAGATCGATTCGATCAATATCTTACAAGCGAGCCTTTTAGCCATGTCACGCGCGGCGAAGGCACTGACGATACAGCCCGGTTTCGTCTATGTTGATGGCCTATGTTGCCCGCGTTGGGACTACCCCAGTACGGCGGTAGTAAAAGGGGACTCCAAGGTAGATTGCATCGCGGCGGCGTCGATACTCGCCAAGGTAACGCGCGATCGCGAGATGGAGGCTATGGAGGCCTTCTATCCGGGTTATGGCTTCGCTAAGCACAAAGGCTATCCGACAGCGCTGCACCTGCAAGCACTCGCGAGGCTCGGCCCCTGCGCCGTTCATCGCCGCTCATACAAGCCCGTGCAGTTGGCCATGGGTCAATCGCAATAAATACTTCCCAGAGAACGTGAGAGAGCATGCCTGAACAATTCGTACATCTGAGATTGCACACCGAGTACTCCATCGTCGATGGCTTGGTGCGTATTGATGAACTCGTTAAAAGCGCTGCTGCGATGCAGATGCCCGCCGTTGCCCTCACTGATCACTCTAATCTGTTCGGTCTAATTAAGTTCTACACCGCCGCTATGCGCTCGGGCATCAAGCCCATCTGCGGCTGCGATGTCTTAGTAGAGAACGAGGAGAATCCCCAGCGGCCTTGTCCGCTAGTGCTGTTAGTTCGCAATAAAGTAGGCTATCGCAACCTAACTGAGTTGATCTCTCGCGCCTATACCGAGAAGTCCACCAGCAGCCTACTTACGGTCCGTCGCGAGTGGGTTGCCCAGCACTCGGAAGGTCTAATCGCCTTGTCCGCGGGTCGAGACGGCGAGATCGGTCGTCACCTGTTGGAGGATGGCGAGGACAAAGCGGCCACTGCCTTAGCGCAATGGATGGGCTGGTTTCCCGGCAATTTCTATATGGAGTTGCATCGCTGTGGGCGCGAAGGCGAGGAGCGCTACATCGATGCCGCGGTCACGCTAGCCTCGAAGATGGGCTGCCCGGTGGTGGCCACTAACGATGTGCGCTTTATCGACCGTGAAGACTTCGAGGCTCATGAGGCCCGAGTCTGCATCAATGAACGTCGTACCTTGGATGACCCGCGTCGCTCCCATAACTACACTGAGCAGCAATACCTGCGCTCCGCCGCAGAGATGGAAGAGTTGTTTAGCGACCTGCCCGAGGCGATTGCGAACACCCGTGCCATTGCGATGTGTTGCAACCTCGACCTAGAACTCGGCAAACCCTATCTGCCGAACTACCCGATACCAGAGAATTACACCGTCGAAGAGTTCTTCCTCGAGATCAGTAAAGAGGGTTTGAATAAGCGGCTTAAGAAGATATTCGCCAAGCTAGCTCCCGAGTCCGACGAACTGGCGCTGAAGATTAAGCCCTATTACGAGCGCCTCGATTTCGAGCTAAACGTCATCAATCAAATGGGCTTTCCCGGTTATTTCTTGATCGTGATGGAGTTTATTCAATGGGCGAGGGACAACGATATTCCAGTAGGTCCGGGCCGTGGCTCGGGTGCCGGCTCCATCGTCGCTTACGCACTAGGGATCACGGACTTGGATCCGCTGCGCTACGACTTGCTATTCGAACGCTTCCTTAACCCCGAGCGTGTGTCGATGCCCGACTTCGACGTCGACTTCTGCATGGACGGCCGCGATCGGGTAATCGCGCACGTGGCAGATCTCTATGGCAAAGAGGCCGTCTCGCAAATCATTACATTTGGCACCATGGCGGCGAAAGCGGTAGTACGCGACGTGGCGCGTGTGCAGGGCAAGTCTTATGGTCTCGCCGACAAGCTCTCGAAGTTAATCCCCTTCGAGCCGGGCATGACACTTAGCAAAGCCCTAGAACAAGAGCCTGCGCTGCAAGAGTTCATCGATGGCGATGAGGATGCCCAAGAGATTATGGAGATGGCCTTTAAGCTAGAGGGCATCACTCGAAATGTAGGTAAGCATGCCGGTGGCGTGGTAATCGCCCCCACTAAGCTTACCGATTTCTCGCCGCTTTACTGTGACGAGAATGGAGAAGGGCTGGTCACCCAGTTCGATAAGAACGACGTGGAAACCGCAGGCTTGGTGAAGTTCGACTTCCTCGGCCTGCGTACACTCACGATTATTGACTGGGCGATTAAGATGATTAACGCTCAGGAGTTTGCCGATGGCTCCTCAACGCTAGACATTACCGAGATCCCATTAGACGACAAGAAAGTCTACGACCTGTTGCAAAGGGGCGAGACCACCGCGGTGTTCCAGCTCGAATCCCGCGGCATGAAGGATCTCATTAAGCGCCTTTTGCCTAGCCGTTTCGAAGATATTATCGCCCTCGTAGCCTTGTTCCGGCCAGGCCCTCTACAGTCGGGCATGGTCGACGACTTTATTAATCGTAAGCATGGCCGCGCGGATGTGGACTACCCCCATCCCGAGTTGGAACCAGTGCTGTCCAATACCTACGGTGTCATTCTTTACCAAGAGCAGGTAATGCAGATCGCCCAGGTCTTGGCGAGTTACAGTCTCGGCGGCGCGGACATGTTGCGCCGCGCGATGGGCAAGAAGAAAGCAGAGGAGATGGCGAAGCAGCGCGACTTGTTCATGGAGGGCGCAGAGAAGCGCGGCATTGATCCAAAACAGGCCGGCTCAATCTTCGACCTGATGGAGAAGTTTGCGGGCTACGGCTTTAACAAGTCGCACTCGGCAGCCTATGCCTTGGTCTCTTATCAGACCGCCTGGCTCAAAGAGCACTATCCTGCCTACTTCATGGCCGCGGTACTCTCTGCCGATATGCAGAACACCGATAAGGTAGTGACACTGATCGAAGAGTGTCGGCAGATGAAGCTGCCCCTGGTTGTGCCCGATGTGAATTTGGGCGAGTTCAATTTCACCGTCAATGTCAATCGCGAGATCGTCTATGGCTTAGGCGCTATCAAGGGCTTAGGGGAGGGCCCCGTAGCCAGCATAATAGCCGCGCGTAAGGCCGGCGGAAAATTCGTCTCCCTACTGGACTTCTGTCAGCGCGTGGACACGAGAAGCGTCAATAAACGCACCCTAGAGGCCTTGATTAAGGCGGGGGCGCTAGACAGCTTACAGAGCGGTAGCAAAGACCAGGCGCGGGCAAGTCTCTTCGCCGCGATCGCCGAGACCACGAAGGCTGCCGAGCAAAGTAGCCGCAATGAGGCAATTGGGGTGCAGGATATGTTCGGCGAGATATCGCCGGCCAACGCGCCCGCGAGCGCTGGCAGTGGTCTGCAGACCAGAGCGCGGCCCTGGAGCGAACAGCAGCGCTTAGCGAACGAGCGCGAGACCTTGGGGCTTTATCTAAGTGGGCATCCGATCGACGAGTTCCTGCCAGAGATTGGACGCATGACCCGAGATCGCCTCGCCAATCTTAAGCCGGAGCGAGAGAGTCAGCTAGTAGCGGGTCTGGTGGTCTCTACCCGCACTATGAAGAGCAAGCGCGGCGATACTATCGCCTTCGTCGTCCTTGACGATCGTAGCGCGCGTCTAGAGGTGTCGGTGTTTGGGCGTGAATACGAGCAATTCCGCGATCTGCTGCAGAAAGACAGCATCCTCGTGATCGATTGTTTCGTAAGCGTCGACGACTACAGCGGCGCCATGCGTGGTCGCACTAAGCATATTGTCGGCCTGGATCAGGCGCGAGCCCTGTTCGCCAAGGGCTTAGAGCTACACCTGCACAGCGACTATCTCATGCCGGATTTCACTCAGACCCTGACGCGGATTCTCGAGGCCCACAGGCCTGCGCCCGTGGATACGGATGTGGCGCCAGTGCCGAGCCCGCCGGAGCGCGAGGGCAAGGCCCGCACACCATCAAGCCTGGCCCAGACCAAGAGCGCCTGTCCAGTGCGAATCTATTACGAACGCCGCGGTAGCAAGGGCTGCGTGCAATTGGGCGAGCAGTGGTCGGTATTGCCCTCGCAGGGCTTATTGCAGCGTTTACAGGAAGAGTTCGGGCGCGCGCGAGTGCGGCTCAATTATCAACAATAGGCAGGCCCCATCGCCGTTATCACGCGGCACTCTTGCCAGTCGCCTAAAGTGACCGGCATTTGCTATCATGCGGGTAAGCAAAGACATTACCGGGATAAGACAAACTATGAATCCGAATTACCTAGACTTCGAACAGCCCATCGCCGACTTGGAAGTGAAGATCAACGAATTGCGCTTGGTCGGCACCGACAATAAGCTCAATATCACCGATGAGATTAAGAAGTTACAGGAAAAAAACACTAAGCTGACAGAGAAGATCTATGCCTCTCTGAGTCCATGGCAGATATCGCAAGTGGCGCGCCACCCGCTGCGTCCGTATACACTGGACTATATTTCCCACATCTTTACAGATTTCGACGAGCTGCACGGAGACCGTCTTTTCGCAGACGATCTCGCCTTAATCGGCGGCGTTGCGCGCTTGGATGGCCGTCCTGTCATGGTTATCGGACACCAGAAGGGACGCGGTACTAAGGAGAAGGTGCGCCATAACTTCGGTATGCCCCGTCCTGAAGGCTATCGCAAAGCTCGTCGCCTGATCGCCATGGCCGAGCGCTTCAAGTTGCCGGTTCTTACCTTTATCGATACGCCCGGCGCCTACCCTGGCATCGACGCAGAAGAGCGGGGCATCAACGAGGCTATCGCCGAGAACATGGCGATGATGTCGATGGTGCGTACGCCCCTGATTGCGACGGTAACGGGTGAGGCGAACTCCGGCGGCGCTATCGCCATCGGCATCGCCGATCATCTGAACATGCTCGAATATTCCACCTATACGGTCATTACTCCAGAGGGCTGTGCCACCATTCTGTGGAAGTCGTCGGAATACGCCTCCGCTGCGGCAGAGGCTATGGGGGTTACCTCTAAGCGCCTAGAAGAGCTTGGCATCGTCGACAGCACTATAACTGAGCCTCGCGGCGGCGCACATCGAGACGTGCCAGGGGTGTCTGCCAGTATTAAAGCGGCTCTTATCGAGCAAGTTGATCGACTCAGTGGCATGGACGTCGATCAGCTTATTGAGCGCCGTTACCAGCGTTTGATGGGCTACGGCATCTCCCACTGACACCATGGCCTTTACCGCCGAAACTTTGCTGGAGCAACTGACCGGGTTTACCCCCGGCAGTCGCTTCGCGGTTGCTTATAGCGGTGGCTTAGACTCCACAGTACTCCTCCACGCCATGCATCATGCATTGACCCTCGCAGGTCATGCCCAAGGCGATATTCCTCTATTTTCCCTTCGCGCTATCCATGTGAACCATGGCCTTAGTCCGAATGCCAATCAATGGCAGCGTCTATGCGAGCAGCACTGTGCTCATTTGGGCATTGCTCTGCATGTGGAGCGAGTTAAGTTAGATCCGCACGCGCTAGCTAACCTCGAGAGCCAGGCCAGAGATTTGCGCTATGGGGTGTTCGAGCGGCAGCTGGAGGCAGACGAATGCATCGTGATGGCCCATCACCTCGACGATCAGGCCGAGACCTTTTTGCTGCGTAGTCTGCGTGGCGCGGGTCCCCGCGGCCTGGCCGCAATCCCTAAGCGCAGGCCCTTGGGTAGGGCGATGCTATTTCGTCCATTGCTCGAGGTGCCACAGGCAGAGCTGCGGGCCTATGCCGAGCGCGAATTGCTAGCATGGGTGGATGACGAGAGTAACGACGACAGGGCATACGACCGCAATTTCTGCCGCCATGAACTGCTGCCCAAGATCGAGGAGCGTTGGCCGGCATATCGTGAGTCTTGGCAACGAAGTGCGCAGCTTTGCGCAGAGGCCGATATCCTGCTGGATGACTTAGCCGCCATCGATTTCGAAGAGGCGAAGTGTCCCGTTCCTACGGTTATCAACGCGAAGAAACTCCAAGAACTCAGTCAGCCAAGGCAGCGCAACACGCTGCGTTATTGGCTGAACTTGGCGGGTGCTCCTGACCCTGGATGGAATGTCCTTACCCATATTGTTGAGGAGTTAATTCCTGCTGCCCTAGGCACGCAGCCTGAGATTCGTTGGCATGCCAACGGAGCCAGCGTGGTGCTGCGTCGCTACCGGCAGAATCTCTACCTGCAAAGAGTCATTGAGAACATCGCTAGCTTAACTCCGGTGGATTGGCAGCCCAAGAATATGCTGCACCTGAAAGACAATGGCTTAATCTACAGCTTGGCTACGGAAGGGGCGGGCTTGCGAGTCGACGGCGATGTAGTGTTAAAGCTACGTTATCGACATGGCGGCGAGACCTGCAAACTGCAGGGTAGGCGTACACGTACGCTCAAGAAGATTCTGCAGGATGCCAATATCGCCCCGTGGCTTCGTGACCGTGTGCCCTTGTTGTATTGCGATGAGGAGCTCGTCTGTATTCCCGGCGTCGGAGTCTGCGAAGGCTGGCAGGCAGGTATAAATGAGCCGGGCTGGCGGGTCATTTGGGTGCCGCCCGATGCCGCTCCCGAGCGTTGATAGAGGCATCCTCAGGCAATTTTGCGTTGTGGTCGGGCGGTGCTTCTGGTAGTCTGTAATCCCATCTGTAGGTGCTTGTTTCATTTGATAAGTTTTCACGTATCACTCCCTCGCGGAGCCGCCATACGCCATAGGAAACGAGCGCACACTTTCTACCTGATTTAACTTTTTATACTCTGGATGGGGCGTTAATGACGCGATATATTTTTATTACCGGTGGTGTCGTTTCGTCCCTCGGTAAAGGCATCACCTCTGCATCTCTTGCGGCAATTCTCGAAGCCCGCGGTCTCAATGTCACTATGCTCAAACTGGATCCCTACATCAACGTAGATCCCGGTACTATGAGCCCGTTCCAACACGGCGAAGTGTTTGTAACGGAAGATGGTGCGGAAACCGATCTCGATCTTGGCCACTACGAGCGCTATATCCGCACGACGATGACGAGAAAGAACAACTTCACTACTGGGCGCGTCTACGAAGAGGTGCTCAAGAAGGAGCGTCGCGGCGATTACCTAGGCGCCACAATACAAGTCATCCCCCATATTACCGATGAAATAAAACGCCGCATTATCGACGGTGCCAACGGCGCTGACGTGGCACTTGTAGAGATTGGCGGTACAGTGGGCGACATCGAGTCTCAGCCTTTCCTCGAAGCAGTCCGACAGATGCGCGTAGAACTAGGCGCCGAACGTGCGCTGTTCATGCACCTGACCCTCGTGCCCTATATCGAGACAGCCGGGGAGACCAAGACTAAGCCAACCCAGCACTCGGTCAAGGAACTACGCTCCATCGGCATTCAGCCCGATATCCTGATCTGTCGTTCTGATCACGATATTCCTGAGTCTTCACGCCGCAAGATCGCCCTGTTTACCAACGTCGACCTACCCGCGGTTGTCTCTCTACCAGACTCCAATACTATCTACCGAGTGCCGGCACTGCTGCGTGCTAGCGGGCTCGATGACATCATCGTGCGTAAGTTCAACTTGGAATGCCCTCCGGCAGATCTAGCCGAGTGGGATCGCGTAGTCGACGCTAAACTCAACCCCGATCAAGATGTGACCATCGCGATTGTGGGCAAGTACATGGAACTGCTCGATGCCTATAAGTCGCTTATCGAGGCGATTATTCCTGTCTCTTATACACATCTCCGAGCCCACGAGACAGGCAGAAAT
>OJDV01000047.1_pt1 | contig 95427 bp, 97 predicted proteins | sample 1592911 | NCBI WGS metagenome assembly OJDV01 (sample SAMN05416860, study PRJEB24817) | seawater metagenome | isolation source: Sea water | place: Canada:Atlantic | collected 2013-11
GAGATTTCTGCCTGTCTCGTGGGCTCGGAGATGTGTATAAGAGACAGGTCGTATATATAGCCCCATTAGTTGTGATCTCTATACTTATATATTATTTTATTGATCTTAAACAAAGATGCATGTACCAAGCAGATTTAAGGAATCATGTTCAACATATCGTGCAGAATAGTCAGCAAGATACACTACTACGGTTAGCAGAAGTAACGCCGTTCGTTTGGGAAAAAGTAAAAATATTTAATAATTTTAAGCCTGAGCGTAAATCTAAAAGCTGCCCTTTTGGATGGGACTGGTCATCGGTGGAACGTGAGTCAATTATTTCATCTGGTCAGTTAACGGTATTGATTTTTGTGAATAAGGGAAAGCTTTCAAATTATATTGAGCTTAAAAGTGATCATGTCAGATTTAACGCGATTGATGAAAGCCTTTCTCCTGATTCGGCAATCTTTGTTGTAAATAAAAGCAGTCATGCCAATGGTGCACCGACACTTTTACTTGTTCAATAATGTAGTTGTGATAGGTTTATATATTTTTTGGGAAATACCGAATAGAGATACTCATCTCAAATGTTTAAAGATCTGAATCTATCTCAAGCCAAGGCCACTTTGGTTTAGATAGTATTGAATTGATGGTTTGTAAGTCGACAGGTTTTAAAAAGTTAGATCCTTGTAAATAGTCAGCGTTTAGCTCCCTTATAGAATGAATCCTAACATCAGTATCTATGCGGGAGATAACTACTGGTATATTCTGTGTATGAATAAACTCGATCATTGATTTAAAGGTGGTGTATTGTTCTGAATTATCGGGTTTAACTGGATTTTTCAATATAATCATATCAGAATCAGTTCTTTTTATGTTATTACTAATGAACTTTCCTAGTTCATGAAACTCTATGCATATACTAATATTGTTAATACTACAATATTGTTGAAGTAGAGTAGATTGCTCTTTTGGTAAAGTTCTACTTTCTTCATCAGTTAGAAGTAAATAATATGTAATATTAGACTCAGTTTTTTTAAATAATAGCTCTTCAAGTTGTTCAAAGAAAGTTTTTTTCAAATTAGGAGTATCGAAAAAATCAATAATAAGATACAGAGGGGAAGCAGAAAGCGCGCGCGATTTCCAATTGATAATTTGTTCACATAAAAGGTTGAGTAAGTGCTGATTTAATTTATCGGCGAGACGTTTTTCAATGTCTGTGGGTAGGTGGCTTTTGAGAATTACTTGGCCCTTACGAGGATGGTCCCAAACAAGACTCGCTTCAAGTCCAGCTATAATATCATCCTTTGCTGATATTATAGGTTGGTATAATATAGTTATATTATTTTGTTTAATAGCATTGCTTATATCAGCATCTATGCGATTTAATACGGAAATTTTCGAGTTCAGACGTTCATCAAATATTTCATGACACCCCCCGCCTATTACCTTTGCTCTAATGAGGGCTGTATTAGCATCTCTAATTATATGGTTATGATTATCATAATGTGGGGAATTAGTAACGATTCCAATACTTACAGTAATGAAAAGATTAGAACCTTTAACAATAATTGGGCAGGATAGTTTGTCATGAATACGTTGAGTTAAATTTGAAATATTGTTTATGGATTCAATATTTTCACTGAGTATTGCAAATTTGTCATCATTGATAATACAAAGCGTGTCTAGAGGTTGTGTGATTTCTGATAAAAGTTTGATTATCTGAGAGCGAATAACTTCGCGCTCGTTCTCACTGAAACCACTCATGACTTTGTCTAAACGGTCTGCTTGAATTAATAACAACGCATAGTTGAAATTGCTAACAAACCTTGACCGTGTAACGGCTAATTTGAGCCTATCTATAAGTAAATGCGAACGCACGACTTCGGAAATTCCAACGTAAAGGTTATCATTTAATGCTCGTAAATAATATTCTTTCTGGTTGGTAATATCTATCATATGACCTTGCAAGCTTAAGAGATCGCCGTTAGACGAAGAAAAATTTCCTTGACCACGTTCTAAAATCCACTTTATTTCGCCGGTAATGGTTTTTATTCGATAGATAATTTCAAAAGGTATTCTATTATTTAATGCTAACTGGACCTCTTCCCATACTTTCACTTGATCATCAGAGTGGATTAATGATGCAAAAGTAATCGATTTGTTGATTAACTCTTCTGCTTTGTAGCCAGTAAGTTCATAACAACCTGCAGAAATGTATTCCATAGACCAAGCATGATCGTTGCGTCCTCTATATATAAGACCACTAAGATTATCAACTAAAGAGGATAGGCTGAGATGATTAGATTGGGATAGTTCATCTGTATATACTTCATTGCTTATATCAGAAAACGAGCCAATTATAGCAGGTTGATCTCCCATGAAATTCTTGGCATATATACTTGCCCAAAAATAATTATCATCTTTAGAAATAAAACGAGTTTTTATGTGGATTGAATCTTGTTCATTATTGACGAGGCTTATAAAGCTATGGCTACATAAATTACGATCATCAGGATGGACAAATTCTAAAACATTTTTTTCTATACTATCTTGTATTGAAAAACCAGTTAGGGTCACCCATGCGTCATTCAAAAAAGTCCAATGACCTGCATAACTAATGCTGAAAATTACCTGTTCTAAGTGTTGAACTAAATCTGATGAATGATGAATCAGTTCCTGATAAGGCTTGATTTTCTGTTCGCCTTTGTTGTGAAATGGGAGGTTGTTAAAGAACGTCATTTGTATAGAAGTTCTGAGTATGAAAATAATAGCATTGTCGATTATTTATTTAGAAATAACCTTTATGTTCAATAGCCCAAACAGCTGCTTCAAGTCTTGATTTAAGTTTTAGTTTTCTCAATAGGTTTTTGACATGAACTTTGACAGTTCCATCACTAATATCAAGATTCCTAGCAATCACTTTGTTGCATTGGCCTACTGCGATAAAAGATAGTATTTCAGATTCTCTATTAGTTAGAGAAGACTTGTTAACAGGTGACAGGAGCCTGTCTTCTCGGATAATACGGGATAATATCGTAGCAAGCGTGTCATCAAGAATAATTTCGCCTTTAGCTGCTTGTCTAACCTTAGAGAGTATCTCTTCAGGTTCAGAATCCTTGAGTAAATAACCATCTGCACCTAACCGTACGGCAGTGAGAAGGTCTTTCTCCACATCTGAAACTGTTAAAAGAATAACAAGAGATTCTAGATCAGTCTCTTTTATTTTCTTTAAGACCTCGAACCCATCCATATGCTTCATATTTAAATCGAGGAGTATTATATCTGGTTTAAGCTGAAAGGCCATTTCGATGCCTTCCTTACCCGATGCTGACTCTCCAAGAACGTTTAAGTCATCTTGAGAGTTAACTAATTGCCCTACGCCTTTTCTAAATAATGGATGGTCATCGATAATTAATACGGAGCTTATTGTTAATGAATTCATTTTGAGTTCTCCACAAATCAATCAGTATTTTGATTATTTGTACGGAATGATATTGAAATTATAGTTCCACCACCAGATCTCTCATCAAAGTGAATAGTTCCATTTAGTGCTAATACTCTCTCTTGCATGATAATAATGCCATGGTGGCGCTCTCGGTTATATGATTTAGGTAACCCGATACCATTATCTTCAATACGTACATTGATATCAGAACTACATTGTAAAGATACCTGAGCGTAAGTAGCCCGAGAATGTCTGACCACGTTTGAGAGACTCTCACGAATAATCTGAAGAAGCTGTATTTCTTCAGATACGGTAAGAGTGTTTTCATGTAATCTGTTGTCGATATTTATAGCAATAACACTTCTGTTTGATAACTCATTGATCGAATCAATCAGTGCCTGTGTGAAATCACGTCCCCCCAAGGTTATCCTGTATGAAGACATTAGCTCGCGAAGGTGGCGATAAGCAATGCTCAAAGTTGTCCGTAAGTCTTGAGTAACATCATCAATCATTAACTCAGTAGTAGCATCTAATGAAGAAGAATTAGAAATTATATCTTGAATGCGGCTTGCCTGAATCTTCATATATGAAAGTGACTGTGCTATTGAATCATGTAACTCGCGAGCAATTATAGAACGTTCCTCATATTGTGCATTTCTTAAGTTCAACTCTGTTAGTTCTGAAATGTAGAGGATATTTGCTATAAACTTTGAATGTAATTTGAAGGTATTTTCAAGCTTCTCCGTTACTATCATTTCAACTGGCACTCTTAATAATAACTGCGCCTGATTTTCTATCCCTCTGAATATGGGTAAAAAAACAACATTGTATAAAGGTGAGCTGGAGTCTATAAGTTGCACTTCTCCATTTGACGGAAAAGTAGCGTCGTGTGGTGAATCTATAGGCCAAGAGAGCGAGTGACTATCAGTATTCACAAGCAACCTCATTTCAGCAGTTGTATCATCTCGAACATAGATAGCGCTGGAGATTGCACCTGATAGTGATTCAAGATGCTCTAGGAAGAATACGTATGGCTCTAGCGAGTCAGGATTTTTATGTAGTTGAGTTAAGACATCATGTTCACTATCAATAAGTGAAATGAGAATCTCAACCTCGTCTGTTTTATTATTACTCCAAATGTTGGAAATAAATATAAACAAACCCACAACAATAGAGGTCGCGAGAGCAAAAAATATATCAGGTGAAACTATAAAAGGTGAGTTATCATTTGTAACTACCCACCAATTTAGAGTAATTAAAAGAAAGGTAAGCAATAAACCAAACAGTATTATTTTATTATTATGAATGTCGAGATTAGAAACTCTAATTGGTCGCATTGTAATATCGCTTAAACTACTAATTGGTTGTCTGTAAGCTTTTAAAGTTTATTTTGAAGAGCATTATTTTTTCTACAGTTTTATGTGTGCAGTTGTATGCATCGTATACGTAAAATATATTTATTCAACTCGAGAGCACGTAACTACTACTTTTGGCGTACCAAAGATAGGGGATTGATTAGGGTATGTTGTATCTATGAAAATAGCACTGTAGTTGAAGTAGACTACTTCCTTACTTTTAATATTTGTTGTTTTCATTTGATATTTATCCTCACTGCGGGCATTTTGCACGTGAGGATTTTTTTTAACTCAATAGTGTACCTTAAGTTTGATAATAGTGACTCGAACGACGTACCTACTAAGGGGTACCACTTCAAAGCAATTGATGTTTTTACACAGATAACTTCAAATACGTTTGTGTTAATTAACAACAATAAATTGTATATATTGTTGTTAATTAACAACAATAAATTAAAATTCTAGAAGTAAAATCAATTAAAACAATCCCGTCATATGGAGGGGAATTATGAATAAAATCTCAAAACTAGTGACAGCACTTACGTTACTCTCAAGTTCTTACGGGGTTTCTGCTGAAGGTAATGCATTTGATGTAGAGAATTTTTCTGCAACACTAACCTTTACTACCGATTATACGTTCCGTGGAACTACATTCAGTGATGGCGACCCAGCTATTCAAGGTAGCTTTGATTGGGGGTCAGGTCCTTGGTTTGCTGGTGCTTGGGCTACAAGTCTAATTCCACAAGCAGCTAATGGCGTTGGCGGCACGATGGAGATTGACTATTATTTTGGTTGGGCTGATGCCTTTGGTGGTGTCGATTTTATGGTTATGCCATTATTTTATACCTTCCCGGGGCAGAATGATGCCGGTCGTGATGATTTCACCTTCGAATTATGGACCAGCGCCGGTTACGGCTTCGCTAATGCGCCTGGCTCTCCTTATGTGAATTTTGAATTTAACTGGTCTCCAGAATACTTTGAAAATGGTGATGATTCTTTGTATTACAGACTTTCTGCAGCATTTACATTACCTCAGGGTTTCGGTATTGATGCTGGCTACGGTTACACAGACATAGGTGATAAGAATGACTTTTTTGCTGATGATTATGGGCATTGGGACCTTGGTGTGACGAAGTCAGTACTCGGTTTTGATTTTGACCTACGTTACCATGACAACGCAGATGTGGATAAGATCGGAAAAGGTTTTGCCATCGACAGTGATTTTGTTTTCAGCGTATCTAGAAGTTTCTAAAACTATAGACTCGAAATTATTTAATTCTTCTTTCTTCCAAGAAGTTTTTAATTAGTTTAGAGTTTATATTTAGAGAGTTGATAGTGATCCGAAAGGATCACTATTTTTCACTTAAAGACTTAATTTAACCTAGATCTAGAAACATACTTCTAATCTTCTAGTTGCACATATCCTTTCATTAGTTCGCTATATCTTCTTATCTCTAAAGAGGTGCAGCAAATGTGACATTGATTCCAGTTGTCATTCGGAAGTACCCTTGCAATAGATACAGAATTTGCCATTCCTATTTTTACTTTTGCGGAATAATAAATTGTTATTAATATCTTTGTTTGAGATTGGAAGTGAGTGTTGGTTTAAGTATTAAGCCAGAACCCATATCGCCGATGACGGATGTCCGCTGATCTTCGAAGGCTGGAGAAGCAAAGAGTTGAGACTAGGGGTTTAACTTGCCTCGTTATATTTTGACGGTAAATAGGTGTGCAACAGACCAGATCTAACAGCAGCCTTTAAAGTTCGACACCATTTTCAGGGAACAATTCGACGATGAGTTATATTGAAGATACTATCGAAGACTGCTGAAAAAATGCTTCAGCAGGAATTTTTAGAAGGTATCATCTGTGACGTGGCTTCTTATCTGCAAAAGGACGATCGAACTTAGGGTTTATTGTAGAAACTGAAAATTTTGAATCAATCCACAATCATTCAACATATGTGATGATTTATCAGATGGATTAATAGTACACCATAACTAGGAGCTCTTGATGAGTAAGATGATTTCTGTAATTACAATCGATCTTGATGATACGCTCTGGAATAATAAGCCAACACTAGATTACGCCGAAGGTGTCTTACACGATTGGTTGAAAGAATATGTTCCATTACTTGCAGCAAAGTATTCTATTGAAGATATGAAAAAGCATCGTGGTGAAATCTCAAAGGTAGAACAAAAGCTAAGTCATGATATGACCCTGCTACGGCGAGAGTCTTTATGTCGTCTCTCGAATAGAATGGGTTATTCTGAGCAACTAATAGATCAGGCTATGGAAGTTTTCCTTGTCGCCAGAAATAATGTGACGCTATACGATGATGTCATACCTTTTCTTGAATCGTGCCGGGCGAAAAACTATCAAATAGTTGCTCTTAGTAATGGTAATTCAGATGTGCATGCGATTGGAATTGGACAGTATTTTTCGATGACTCTTTCTCCCAGTGACGTAGGGACTTCAAAACCAGATCCGGCGATGTTTCATTTTGTATTTGAGCAGATGAATATAAAACCTGATGCTGTTTTACATATTGGAGATGAACCAAAGACTGATATTCTTGGGGCTGCTTCTGCAGGTGTTCCATGTGTGTGGATTAATCGGAATAATATGAAACTTCCGGAAGGTATTCCAGCTCCTGAAATTGAAATAACATCATTAGCGGAGCTCATACCTTTAAGTGAAACGCTTCAGAATTATGTTCTTAACTAAAGATGAAACGGTCTCAGATTACAATAAAATTTACTACTTTCCTGTCCTTATCTGAAGTCGCTCTATTTCATGGATAATTAATTACACCTAATGAATATTTTCCAAATGGAGAAGTATAAGTTTCATAGAGAGGTTTCATTAAGTGTTCATATTGGTCGCCATTTGTTTGCATTGTTATGCTTTCATTAAAACGAAAGATTACACCGATCTCTGAGACAAAATTATATTTGCGGCGAGTACGGGTTTTCTTTTCCGTTATGGCAGGGCTTGTTTCTTTTGGCTTTATGTCGATATCGGGCATCATCAGTGACAACATTATCAGAATTATTGCCGTGATGATCAGTCTGGTTATTGCATTTGTCGTTTATTCATTACTAAGAATTCAGTATCAACATCGCCAATCATTATCAAATGCAGATAGGCTTGAAACTGTGCTCAAAAACTTGCCTGGTATGGCTTACCGTTGCTTTAATCGCCGAAATTGGCCGATGGAGTTTGTCAGCGAAGGATGCTTTTCGCTCTGTGGTTATGAGCGTTGTGATCTTGAAGAGCAACGTGTAATGGTCAAGTAATCTTGAACGAACTTTAAGCCACTTTTTTCATTTCTGCTGTTCTTTGTGCTGGCGTGATATACCCCAATGAAGAATGTAGTCGTTTATAGTTGTAAAAATAGATATAACTCTCAACTGTAGTGACAGCAGCCTGATGATTGATAAAACTTAATAGATTTAATCGTTCTGTTTTTAAACTCCTGAAGAATCGCTCCATCACACTATTATACCCCAAGGGCAGGCTTCGCGCTCCCAACAGTTCCCTCGACGACTCATACTTTGCGTGATGCTGAGCTTACTTAAATACTCAACAAATACGTTCGCTGAATACTGTACTCCTTGATCGGAGTGAAAAAGCAATTGGCTCGCGTCGGGTCGTTGCCTGCGAATAGCATGGCGTAATGCTTTTTTTGCTAATTCTGCATTGGGATGTTTTGACATCGCCCAACTCACAATTTCCTTTGAACCTAAATCAAGCACACAGGCCAAATAACTCCAGCCTTGATGAGTGCGGATATAGGTGATGTCACCCACCCAGTGGGTGTTAATTGTTTCAGGGTAGAACTGACGACGAAGAATATTATCTGCTTTGATATGAGATTTACCTGTGTTTGGATAGTAATGCTTTTTTCGAGGCGTGATGGCGAACACATTGGCTTTTCTCATCAAGCTTGCGGTTCGATAGACGCCAAGAGAAAAACCTTTATTTAATAACGACGATGCATGCCTCGTTTGCCGTATGAATAGTTTGTTTCAACAGCAATCATTTTGATTGATTCCACCATGATACGTTCTTCATGATGAGTGGATTTTTGACGACATTGGTAATAATAAGTGCTGGTACTTACCTTAAAAACGCGACAAAGTTCGTGAGTCGTATAATCAGGGTTGGCTTTTTTCATCTCACTCATCAACTTAGACTGTTGTTGTCTCGAATGAAAAAAGCTGCCGCCTTTTTTAGTATTTCATTATCCCGTTTAGCACGCCAAAGTTGTTTTTCTAACGCTTGGATCTTCTGTTGCTCGGCTGTGAGTGCCTTTTTCCCTTGAGGTGTTTGTCCGTTTATTTCAGCAAGGTATTGTCGTTTCCAGCGTGATACAGCCGTTGCCCCGGCCCCCGATATTTCTCTTATCTGGCGATTACTATAGCCTTCGTTGACCATCAGTTTGGCATATTCTAATTTCTGCTCAACTGAAAAATTGATTCGTTGTTTTCGGTTCATTTATAGCTCCTCTTTATACTTCAAAAGTATAGGCTATAAATTCATTCAACTTTATTAGACCATTACAAATCAAAGAGCTGGCTCCGAACGAAGCAGAGAAAAAGTTCTGGGTTGGCTCTTGAGCTGCGGCCAAAATTACTTTACCACTACAAGCACTTAAAAAGATAGAGAGTGTACTTAGTACACTCTCTATAATCATCCTTGTTAGGTTAAATAAAAACCTTCCTTGGCCCAACAGCGGCTAGTGAACCCATATAAACCAGACTCCTTAGAAGAATAATTCCAATCCTGTAGAGATGATTTTCACATCTTCTAATCCTTCATGTTCAAAATTGTTGTATTCAACCAGTAGCGTTAATTTATCATTGAATCTATGATTCCAACCAAACGCAAATGATGTTGCATCAAAGGTATTTGCACTAGCGGCCGTTGCCCCTTCTTGTTCTGTTTTGCCCAAAGAGACAAACAGCTTTTCTTTATTGAAAGTATAAGATACCTGAGCCAAACGCGCCTCAACATCTAATTCTTCAAAAGTGCCATTTCCATTAACAGCAAAGCCTCCTTGAGAGTTAATCAATGGGCCTATACCACTACCATCTAGAGCTGACAAATGTAGTACAAAACCACTTTGCCTTAATACAAAACCATAGTTAACTCCAGTAGAGTCAATTGTGTCTCCATTAGCAATCAACTGAGTTGATTCTTGGGTTGTGCCACCTAGAAATGCCGTTAAACTACCACCATCCCACTCTCGATCATAGGTTAACTCTGCTTCAAAACGAGGCATATCTTCTTCTGAGTCAATTCCACCATTTCGAGCTTGCTTTGATGGATCAACTGCAGCGAGGGCTAATTTAAACCCGTTAATTGTCGGTGTACGATAAGTAATCTGTCCTATCGGTAATGGGAAAGTTTGTCCCGAACCCAAGTTACCAAATGAGACAAATTCAAAATCAACGACTCCCAATGTTTGACTAATATTACCTACTCCCATCACATTGACGTCATTAAAAACCGTGGTTCTACTAAAGATTTCAAAATCTTTACCAAATAACACTTCACCCCAATCTCCGCCAACGGTGCCATAAAACTGTCTGGTGTCTACAACACTTTCGGTTAGTTTTGAATCATCAACCTGATCACCGACAGAGACGAAAAATGATGTTCGCGCACCAAGTTTCAGCCCACTTTCAGTTTCATTACTGAAATTAAATCCTATCCAGTTTGGTATATACCCAATACGAACTCTAGATTGTTTTTTATCAATTCTCGCCGGATCAGAAAAATCTGAATCAGTGCTCACATAAAACGCACTTAGAAATGCATCCACAGAAACTGTTGTTTTATCTTTATCATATAATACTATTTCAGCATTACTATTGAATGAAATACAACATGCCAGCAGGCTAAATAATATTAAATGACTCTTTCTTTTTTCAAATTTTGATTTCATAACATCCTCTTCAGTTATTATTTGTTTAATGTGATTTCCACATCAACATATTTCATTTTTCACAGGTTAAAAACTCCTGAAAACTATCTACACAGTTTTAAACACTTACACATATGAGGTAACCAAGTGAAGTTATTAACTAATAAAAAAACATAGTTAATTCACATTCAATATTTCCAGCCACCATCTCATCTCAATAACATTAAATTATTATTGAGATGAGTTTTAATCCGACAATATAATATTATTATCGAAAAATTTTTAATTAAATGGCCTTGCTTGAAAGTTGCTTAGCAATATATTCCGCTTGTCTGATTGCTAAAGAAACAATCGTTAAAGTAGGGTTCTCCGCAGCACCTGTTGTAAATTGGCTACCATCTGAGATGAACAAGTTTTCAATATCATGAGTTTGTCCATATTTATTACAAACACCATCTTCTGGTTTTGCACTCATTCGGCATGTGCCTAGATTATGTGTTGATGGATAAGGAGGAGTTCGATAAACTTTTTTTGCCCCAGAAGCCTCATAAACTTTAGTGCCTTGTTGATACGCATGCTCACGCATAGCGATATCATTTTTATGATCATCAAAATGAACATTAGGCACTGGCAAACCATATTGATCTTTATCAGTTGGATGCAATGTAATGCGGTTGCTTTCTTGAGGCATATCTTCACCGACTAACCACATACCGGCCATGTTTTTATAGTTATCCATGGCTTCTGTAAAGTCTTCACCCCAACTACCTGGCTCCAAAAAAGCTGCCATGAAAGGTAAGCCCAGTGATAAAGTTTCCATCTCATATCCGCCAACGAAACCTCGAGACGGATCATGTTTTGACTCATCGGTAATAATTCCAGCCATGGTTGTACCACGCCACATATGCACGGGTTTATCAAATGTTGCATAGACAGAACCCGTCATATGCCGCATATAGTTTTTACCGACTTGTCCTGATGAGTTAGCTAAACCATCACTAAATAAACCACTCGCTGAATTGAGCAATAAACGTGGAGACTCAATGGAGTTTCCTGCGATGCAAACTACACGGGCTTTTTGTAACTGGGTGTTTCCTTCAGAATCAGTGTAGAGGACGCCATCAACTTTTCCATCTTTAGAGTGATGTACCTTCATCACATGGCTACCTGTTCTCAAATCAAGATTGCCTGTTGCTTCAGCTGCAGGTATCTCTGTATAGAGCGTTGACCATTTAGCGCCCATCTTGCAACCTTGGAAACAAAACCCTAGCTGCTGACAGCTTCCACGACCATCTCGAGGCCTACTATTAATCGCCATACGTCCGGTATGACAGTCTTTATAACCAAGTTTCTTCGCACCTTCATACATCACCTTGAAATTATTATTTCCAGGTAATCCAGGTATACCGTTGGTTCGAGTTACACCCATTTTACTTTCTGCTTTTGCGTAGTAGGGCTCTAACTCTTTTAAGGTTATTGGCCAATCTAAAAGGTTTGCACCTTCTACCTTTCCATAAGTACTCAAAGCTTTAAACTCATAGTCTCTTATTCGTAAGCTTGCCCCCGCCCAATGTGCTGTGCTTCCTCCAACGGTTTTACAAATCCATGCTGGTAAATTAGGAAAGTCTTTCGACACTTGCCAGCCTCCGGAGGTGCTTCTATTATCAAGCCAAGCTAATTGTGTAAAAGATGCCCATTCATCATTTACAAATTTCTTAGTTGATTGTCTTTCACCTGCTTCAAGCAATACTACCTTGACGCCTTTTTGACAAAGTTCGTTGGCTAACGTACCGCCTCCAGCACCTGAACCAATGATGACAACAGGACTACTATCATTCAAATCGTACTTCATGAGTACCTCCTCATTTTTATGTCAGTTCTACAGAAACTTTAAACTGTTAATTTTTATTATTATCTCAATTTACATCTTTGCTGGACTATCTTCTGGAAGCGGATCAGGCAACCAATCAAGATCCTGGAATCCTCGATTGAAATATCCACCTTTATCAAAAGATGATCCTTCGTATCCAAAATGAGCCCATGCCATATCATTGTTATATAATGAGACTATTCCAGTACCTCTAATTTTTTCAAAAAAATCACTTCCTGCAATCTCTTTAATAATTGCATGCTGTTTTTCTTTTGATACTTCTAACCAACTACCACCTGCACGTTTATCAAGATCGACGACACCATCAGTTAATAACTTTTTGACCTCACCACTTCCTTTAGCTGCACCATCAAGATCCTTAACCAACAATGCATAAATGGCATCATCTAAATCTTTATGTGGAAAAATTGTTTTTGCAGCAACCAGAATACTTTCTCCATCAGTACTGGATAGAGCATCCAAATTTAATGCCCAAGAACGACTTGGGGCCATCATCGACAACATCCCACTTGTCGCGACAATCGTACCGGTTAGTACGCTGACACTCGACTTAACAAATTGTCTTCTTGATTGTTTTGTTTTTATCATTATTACCTCCTCGCTATTTGTTTACTTACTTAAATGAAACACTTGAAAAATAACTTCCTCAAGACTATAAAGTCATTGGTAATGTCCATGGCGCTGTAGTACTTCTATACTGTATCCGTCAGGATCTGTTACAAAAAAGAATCGAGCAATAAGTTCATCATTGTGTACAAACTCAACTATGTCATTGGGCTGATACTTCAAGTCAGTAACTTTTTTATGCATAAAATCTAAATTATCAACACAAAATGCGATATGCCCATAGCCATCACCGTGTGTGTAAGCTTGATCTCGACTTTTATTCACCGTTAGCTCTATCTCTGACTCATTGTATTTATTTCGCAAATAAACTAATTTAAAATCTGGAAAGTCGAGCTGGTGAGATTCTTTAAAATCAAAAACATCGTTATAAAATTGTTTAGATTTTTCAATATCTAAAACTCGTATCATTGTGTGAATGAACTTGCTCAATTATCTAAATCTCCTTCTTATTTCATTTGTCGATTTTTGAATTGTAGAGAGAAAAAAACATTGATGGTAGTACTTGCCTGTTATATTAAATACTTCATATGGATAACTTTAATCATCGTAGAATTGAGGATTTAAAAGACCATTTCTAGATGAAATAAATTCATTTGTTTATTTTATTTTTAGATATTAAAAGACAATTAAGCCTTCTAGTTTCATTACTTTTTTAGTATAGGTACGATTTTTTTAGATTAAATTAACCTGAAATAAAAATTGAGCTTAATTAAGTAATAATATTTATCGGAAGATAAAAAAATGGATAGTTTGATTTTATAAGTCTTTACGGCCTAGTTTATATATAGTCGAGGTTGAAATTATGGTATGGCGGAATATGATGGAATAACTACGAAATTATTTGGCAGAGGTAGACACAGATCGGCACTTTAAGGTTTAAAGCACCGGTTAGCCACAGAGTGATTTTAAATATGTAGTAGCATAGTACTGCATGAAGAGTACTATATTTTGTTATATTTGCTATGTAGTCATAATAATTAATACCTCAGGAGGATAAAGTCACAATGTGTAATATATACTTAAGTGGGGATGCTCGGTTATTTAAACAAAAAACTCGCTCCATCCGAATTGATGGTCATGTGACCAGTATTAGAATAGAAATGATTTTCTGGCAACTTTTGGATAAAATTGCCTATGAAGAAAATATGCGCTTGTCGACTTTTTTGTCACAACTTTATACAGAAGGATTAAGTAAGTCCGGTGATGTCACTAACTTTAGTTCGGTTATAAGAGTTGCTTGTACTACCTATTTAACCAATCAAGGAGAAATAGGTAAGGAAGCTGAAGCACTCGTTGCTCCGCAACTTTATATTGCAAGTATAAACTAGGGAGATCTATCAATCAGGAAACTGTCTCTTAATTGTCCCATTACAGAGGGTAGTATCTCTAACAGATATGTAATGCGTTATATTTGTGATTGAAAAAAGTGGGTTTATGTTGCAAGTGCAACACCTGTGATTTTGAAAAAAATACCTTGTAGGGTGTTAAATAATTGAGGCGTTTACGAGGCCGTTTATTAAAGGTTTCCACGGCATGAACGAGCGTTTTTATCGGTAACCTTTCTTCAACCAATCTTTTTTGGAAAATAATGCGGTAATAAATCATTCGTGTTTTCGTTTGTTTCTCGCTCCTAAAGGAAATATGGGGCGACAAAGTAAACAGAGATTCAGGTTTTTGATTGCCCATCAGCTTAAAGCCGCAAACTACTTACCATTATCGACCGTCAAAGTTTTACGCCATACTATAAATCTCAGCCCGTTTGCCATGTAGCTTAGTGGCCACCAACAATCGACTTTTACGTTCGATACGGCTTGCTATATCACCACGGCTTTTTGCTCCTTCTACCGTATGACTTTTCCAGTGGCTAGCCGACACTTATTCTCAATGCTTTCGATGCTTATGAATACTGATTCAGCCAAGGGGAAATCCTCTTGTGCCATAAACCATTTGTTGATGGTATTTTTCATGTAATCCTAGTAAATGGTTATAAAGTTCTACATCTTCTTTGACATTCTGGTAAATCCACTTTCAGTACTAATACGCATCTGTCTTTTCTTGAACAGCCTTGTTGCAGATGTTGAACAACGTAGTGAGCTAATGAAGATTTATGTCGCTCCTGATCGAATAAGGAGTAAGGTATTTTATCAGCTGTTCAAGTCATGCCTTTTTTCTAAATAAAGTGGCGCACTTGGAAATGAAGTTTACCTATGAATAAATAGCATTTATCGTATGGTTGAAGTCGATTGAGGGATCAAAGAGGGGTGGCCTCAGAGGAAATTTTTGACTTTTCAACTGTTACGTCAACAGGTTATATTGGTTAAGAATAGGTAACTATTATGATATAGTTGTTATAACTTTAATTTTTATTCACCCTGTTTTTCGAGGTCTTCTACATGCTCAGCATCAAATCGTCACGCATGGCAGCATGCATATTTGTCTTAACTAACTTATTATCAGCGCCCGTTATCGCTTTAGATTTAACTCTACATTTAGAACAAGGCTCTGACCTAACAAAGTTAACTGATACTGATTGGCAGCTATTGAAAACAACAGCTAAAGAGGCATTAAACACCTCTCAAGAAGGAAAAAACTATTTCTGGCAAAACCCAAAATCATTTAATAGTGGTGTTATTACTATTCTGTCTACAGATGAAAGTAGTGGAGGGGTAACCTGTCGAAATGCCAGTTTTACTAACACTACAAAAGAATTAACAAGTACGACCATCGTTAAACTTTGCCAACAAGGTGAGAAATGGGTAGAGCTTAGTTCAAAAAAAACAACCTTTTCAAAAAACACTTCTACTAGAAATGATTTGGCAACGTCTCCTCAAGAAGAGGTAACGAATCAAAAATTGGACCATACATCAGAACGTTGTCGAAATTTATCCCGAAATATTGATGAGCTCAAAGGAAAGCCTTTAAGGCGGTCAGCGGCTATGGACTTATATAGTGCAGAATGTCTAAGATAATACAATTCAGTCAAGTGATAATGTAACTTGAATTTATAATGGCGATCTTTCGAGGTTACCTATAGGTTGGGGAATTTGTTCTATTTATAACCCATATACTGGTGTATCGCTTTGTGAATTCATTTATTATGACTTGCGTAAACCAATTATATAAAGAGGTAAATGATGACATCATCAAACATTAATAAAACGGCAATTACTTTATCATTCATAACACTCACGCTAGTTTCCTCCCCAGCACTTTCCGGAAGCTGGAATTGGCTGGAAAACAGTCCTGCAGAAGCTTTTACTGATAGTGACTGGGCGATGTTAAAACAAACAGCTAGAGCCACCTTAGAACATGGGGAGGATGGAAATACGGCAACGTGGGTTAATCAAGATACAGGACACTCAGGCTCTATCACACCATTAAGTACCTTCGACAATAATGGCATGCTCTGTCGAAAAGCAAAGTTCTTTAACAGCGCAGATAAAATGACGGGTAGCTCAATATTCAGGCTTTGTAAACAAGAGGATGGGAAGTGGAAAGTCACCAATTAATTACTATATAACTCCAAGTCTACTTAAGAAATTGAACTAAAGGCCTGTTCTTCGGGCAGATCAATTGTTACCAAACAGTTTAAAAAAGGAGAGCAGGCCAGTGTCTAAGTTAGTTGATGTTTTTGTGATGTCGATGATCTTAGGTTAGATAACCATACTACTTTAATGGCCACTGTTGTAACTAGATCAGTCTAGTATCCTCTTTCAATAGAGGACGTAATATTGATTTATTGATTGAATAATATGCCTGATACTTCATTCTATTAGCTCTGCTCAAGCCATGCCTTTCTTCAAATAAACTGATACATTTGAGAGCGAGATCCATCTAAAATAAAAATAGATTTAACTTCTTAGAAAAAGGATGGGGACTATCTTTGTCTAGAGTTTAAATAATATTTATTTAGCTTTTAAATAGAGGCTTATTTATGAATTTTCATGGAGTCCCTTAGGATCAAAGCTGTCCTTTGATGGGTATGAAACGCATCAAGCCCGCAACAAATCGTTGTCTCCAAGTTGAGTAGGGTTCTTTTTTATAGACTCTCTCAACTCCTTCATCATATGCACGCCACTGAACCTTATTAGTGTCATTGAGGAACAGCTCAAAAGCCTGTGTGGGAAGTATGGTATCTATATGATTGGCAAACTGTAGTGCCAGTAGTGGAGATGATATAACAAGGCCAGACTCGGTATTAAGATAAGCAGATCGTGGATCAAAATTAAAAGAGCCAACGAATATTTTTTCGCGATCGATAATGAAAGCTTTTGTATGAAGAGTGGCCTTCGCGCCACTAGCTGCAAAAATCTCAGCACCAGATATATTCGCATCGGGTCGAACTTCGAAAATCTGAATGCCATTCATCAAAAGAGGTTTTCGTGAGGGTGAGTAACCGCCATGAACAGCGGCATGGTTGTTTGCGGCTAAAGAATTTGTGATTATTTTTACTTTTACACCACGTGCTTGCAGTGAAGAGAAGAATTCAATGCCATCTTTTCGAGGAACAAAATAGGGTGACAGTAGAATCAGCTCTTTACTGGCAGTTTGAAGTGTCTTTAATAAAGGTCCTGTTATGTCGAGGCTTGGGCCAGATTTAGATTTGATGCCCTTATCAGGTGAGTCGTAGATTAGTTTATAGGGAACCCAGTCGAATACGTCATTCTTCCCATCGAGAAATGCCATGGCTTTTTTAATAACTACAGAAGCATACTTGGTGTTTTTGATCGACTCACGTGATTGATCAAGTTTAGTGCTCAACTGTTCCAGTGCTTTTTCTGGGGCATCCAATGGTTTTGCGAATGCAGATACAGGTAATGCGGTTTGATGATTCCAGAAACTGTCAAACATTGCAGAAACATCTTGGGCAACACTGCCGATACCAACAACATCCAGATCACCAAACTTTTCATGTTGGCTAGCACCGAAATACTCGTCGGCAATATTACGACCGCCAATAATTGTTACTTGATTATCGATGGTAAACGATTTGGTATGCATGCGACGATTAATGCGACTGAAATCAGTAACACCGCTCCAGGCTCGACCGAACACTCCACGTTGGAAAGGATTAAATACACGAATTTCAAAATTTGGGTGTGTGTCAAGAGCCAGCATTTCAGCATCATAACCAGAAGCAAAGACATCATCTATTAATAGTCGGATACGCACGCCACGATTTGCGGCTTGGAGTAAGGTGTTGATAAAAATAAGGCTGGTTGTATCGGTTTTAATCAGGTAATACTGGGCATCAATTGTACGCTCGGCTTGCTCTGCGAGCAGCAGCCGTGCGGTGAGCGCATCCATGCCGTTTAGTAGAGGATAAAAGCCCGAATGATCTTTTGGTTTAGAGGCAACAAGAGGGGTGTATGTGGTTCCAAGTAGAGTATCTTCAGTATTAATTATGGTATGTGATTCTATTCGAGGGTGCTTATAGTTGATACTCGTGCAAGCTGTGAGTGTAGTGAGTATCGACATTAGAAGACCCATCTTAATAAAAAGGTTGATGATAGTGTTATTCATTAATAATTGATTTGGCACAACGGAAACCTAAATGTTGCATGCCGCTGTCAGGGCTTAAACGCATACGTCTGGAATTGCGATAACCAGAACACCAACTATCATTACAGAGAAATGAGCCACCACGTACTACTTTATTGGTCGCGTGTTGTTGATATATTTCATGACTCTTCTCTGGGCCTTGTGGGTTGATAGAGGTTGTCCCTTTCAGTATTTGTTGTTGATAATAATCGGGATCATACCAATCATTGGTCCATTCCCAAACATTGCCAGCCATGTCATAGAGGCCATAGGCATTGGGGCGGAAAGACTTAACTGGTGCGCGAGTAACGTAACCGTCTTTGCCTGTATTGATATAGGGAAATTCCCCTTGTAAAAAGTTGCCCTGTTGGCTGTTATTTGTAGTCTTTTGATTGCCCCAAGGATACATAGTGTTCCCACCTCCCGCGCGCATGGCATATTCAAACTCGGCCTCAGTCGGCAGCCGTTTTCCACGCCACTTAGCGTAGGCCATGGCATCGTACCAAGAGACTTGGGTGACGGGCAGGTTGAGTAACTGATGAATATCGCTATTTTCAGCTTTAGGAGACTTCCAGTTTGCTCCTCTGATAAAAGACCACCAGTTGGCTAAATTTTCTTTGTTGATAGATTTATCAATTAAGTGAAAAACCAAGGCGCCGGCTTTAAGGTCCTCATCGTTTGGTTTAGGCGTGCCTGGCGGGAGTTGTTTTTTTAACTCTTCCCAATTGATATCCTGTTCTGCGACGGTTTTATAGCCTGTTGCCTTAACGAAGGTTAAATAATCACCGACGGTAACCTCATGTTCATCTATGTAGTAGTCAGATACACGTACGGGGTGTTTAGGAAACTCGTCGGGTTGGGGTAAGGCACTTTCGGGCATATTTTCAAAACCGGCTACTTTATCAGCGCCCATTTCAAACTGGCTACCTTTTATCAATATCATATCAGCTGTTATGGTGTTGATATCTTGTTCTACTGGACTGATCGCATCAATTACACTCAGAAATTGTTGATCTAAATATCGTTGTCCAAGTAAAAGCTTAGTATCGGGGTTAACACAAAAAGTCGGTGTCACTTCTGTATTCGATATATCTATATTGTCTTGTGTTTTTGGCTGGGTGGCTTTTGTTGTGCCAACCTTTATGCTGCTCGTATCCTCTTTAGGGTTATCGCATGCTGTTAATACGAGCATTAATGATAATGAGGAGATTACGATTATTTTTGTGACCATAAGTATTTTCTTTTTTATAACTCAAATGGAAAAATGACCTTCCAGTCTTTTTTCATATCAATCACTGTCCAGTTGTTATTATTGGCTTGAGTTAGTCCTTTATCAAGTCTACCGACGTTGGAATGTTTGTCATATGCCCACTCTCTATCAACATCTGTATGGTGTAAATACAGCATAAAACGTGATCCTTTACCTGATGCCGTCCACTGCATCATTTCTAAATCACCATCGGAATTACCGACGGACATAACAGGTTTACGACCAATGAATTTATTAATACTGAGTGCTTTTCCTTCGTGGTCGTTATTGAATTCTAGCTCAGGAAGACGGGTGATCGTTGTCTGGCCGTTTTCATAACTGAAATGAGTTTTTAATGTGCTACCTATAATGCGGTCTTTAGGGATACCGTAGACCTGTTCTGCCCAAGCACGTATAAACTCTATACTGCCGCCTGACACGATAAAGATTTTAAAATGATTGACACGCAAGTAATCTAATAGCTCCAGCATAGGTTGGTAGACTAATTGGGTAAACGGTTTCTTTAGAACAGGGTGTTGTGCTGTAGATAGCCACGTATTCACAAGTTGTTCAAATTCATTAGTATTCGTTTGGCTATGTGCGCTGAATACTAAATGCATCAAATCCTCTGCGTTGAATTGTGCGATCTTTTGAGTGTCATTCTCAATGACTGCCTGGTAGGGATGTGTGTCTTTCCATTCTGGGTGATCATCTGCCAGTTCGCGTATACGATCCATGGCGAAGAAGAATTGAAAATACATTGGTTGTTCGCCCCAAAGTGTACCGTCATTGTCGAAAGTGACAATACGATCCTCAGTTGCAATGAAGTGTTTACTTTTAGGATCTACCGTTTTTTCTACAAACGTTATAATAGCTGACTTTGTCTGACCTTCATTCCAAGAGGGTAAAAAGTGTTGAACATCTGATGCTTTTGAGCAAGGTATCAAACAACAGAAAAGAAAAAAGAAATGGATTTTAAACTTCATAACGTATTCTCTAGCTATTTTGTGACGTTAGTAATGTGAAGCGTGTTGATCGAGATGCAATATGAACAATGGTGAGCGTTGTTATTACTCGCTTCTTAATGATAAACAACCCTGCCTCAGGAAATGAGACAGGGTGTATTTTCATTATGCTATAAGCACGTTAATTAGAAGGTGCTTTATTAAGGATTTCAAAAGCGTTATCTAACTGTATACTGTTGCTTTTTTGACTTGGTGGATATTCTTTAAACGATTGTAACAGGTTGCCAATAACTTTCCCTGCGGGGCCGGCCATATAGAGTCGTTGCTCCATCCATTCACCATAGCCTCTGGTTTTATGCATTCTTTCAAATGGATCTAACTTTAGGTTAGTAACGATAGGGCTTGACAATGATTGTTGCGGAGACATAAACCAATCCTCTTGATCTCTAAACATGAACTTCCAATCACCATACCTTACTGCATGGAATGTGGTTTCTGTGAAATAGAAAAAGTCTTTACGTTTAGTCTTGCCGTTATTTAACACTAGATCACTTTGGTCGTAGCCGTCCAGATGGTTTTTATAGGTTTTTCCGCCTACTTTCTTACCCACTAGTAGCTCATCTTTGAGTTTATCTTCACCTTGGGTGATAGAGAGGATAGTCGGTAGCCAATCTTCCATAGTCATAAATTCACCGGTAGAAACATCTTCTGGAATATGACCTTCCCATTTAACAATAACAGGAACTCGGAATGCACCTTCCCAACCTCCGGCACCTTTTTCACCGTGGAAAGGTTGGTTACCACCATCGGGCCATGAATGGGTTGCCGCACCATTATCGGTAGCAAACATAATAAAAGTATTATCCGCAACACCTAACTCTTCTAAATGCGAAACTAGTTGGCCAACATTGTGATCTAACTCCGCCATTCCATCGGCATATTTACCGTAACCGGTTTTACCTTCGAACTCAGAAGTTTGATGTGTAGGGTAATGCATTCTAATGAAGTTATGCCAAACGAAGAAAGGTTTGTCTTCTTGTACAGCTCTAGACATAAAATCTTTAGATTTTTCAACCACTTGTTGATCGAGTGTCCTTTGTGCTTCAGTTCCCCAGTTGCCAAGGTCTTCAATTGTTTGCCCGCCTTTTCCATCGGCTTTGGAATGAATGATTCCCCGTGTACCAATTTTCCAGGCTTCGGCTTCCTTAGGTGTTGGGTAATCATATTGCTCTGGATATTGCGCGGCATTCAAGTGATACAAAATGCCATAAAACTCATCAAAGCCGTGATTCGTTGGTAAAAACTCATCTCTATCACCGAAATGATTTTTACCAAATTGACCGGTTGCATAGCCATGGGGTTTAAGTAATTCAGCAATCGTTGGATCTGTACTTTGAATTCCTTCAGCTGCACCTGGTAAGCCGACTGTACTTAGCCCCGTTCTCATCGGATATTGCCCTAAAAGAAATGCGGCTCTTCCTGCAGTGCAAGACGCTTGTGCATAATGATCCATAAACATCATGCCTTTCTTAGCAAGTTTATCAATATTAGGTGTAGTGCCGCCCATCATGCCACGATGATAAGCACTAATATTCCACATACCAACATCATCTCCCCAAATAATTAAAATATTTGGTTTTTTATCTTCAGCGTGAGCTGTACTCGATAATAATATAAATAATAAGCTAAAAGCTTTAATGAACTTTTGCATTCTTAATTCCCCTCTTGGTAGTTTTTATAAAAATAGGTTTACTTAGAAAACTGCATATTTACTGCGAAATAGATCTGCCATTTAGGTTGGCCAGGACCTTTATCAAAAATAGAATACTGCGGTTCAACAAAAAAATTGAAAACCGTTTTATTCTTTTGAATCACTTTTCCTAAACGAAGGCCTACTGGTATGCTGTAACTATCATTTTTAAAGTTGTATCCCCAAAGAGGCGCCATACCTGTATACCAACCTTTCTCAAGTTGATATACAAGAAAAGGTTGAAGAGCTGCTAGTGATACACGATCACGCCCATTTGTATCTCCAACACCAGCGCGATAGGTTAATAAATAACCATATTGAAATTTTTCAGAACGCGCATTGAAGTAAACATTCGCCAACCCCAGCTGTAATTGTTCAGCCCCTAGCCGATCATCTGTCGCGGTGGGCAAAACCACTTGTGGCCCGATACCAAAACTAATTTTCGGATCACCTGTTTTAAAAAGGTAAGAAGCAAAAATATCAAAATCACCTATGCCCGTCTCTCTAGTTCCATCAGTATTAACAGGTAAACTATTAATCGGTAATGATGCTCGTGCTAACCAATTCGTTTTGCCAATACTGACAGGCTTGCCGTAGCGTAATACAAATTGATTTCCTTTTTGGTTACTCTCGGTGAACTTACCGATGTAATAATTTTGAATATTAAACGAGGTTGTTTCTGCTAGCGGATTGTTTGCATCTGAAGTTGTATTTGTTGCTTCAAAATCATCCTGAGCCTGCGCCGTCTGACTAGATATGCCAAGCGACATAACAGCGATAATAGATGTTGCGATTCTCTTGTAAACCATAATCCCCCCGGTGGTTTTTATAATTAGATGTTAAAAATCATCTTAGGTTACCTCAACTTAATTATCAAGGAGCTTTAGTTAATTTAGTAAAAGATCAAAAGTTGAATTTTATTTAAGCTATTTTTTTATTCCAGCTACTCTCTGTATGGGCATTATGTAAAGCACAACCGAAATAAAAATGAAGGATGCAAGTATTTGTGCTATTACAAATAAATGGTTTTAACAGGAGAGTTCGAGTCGTAAGTGAATCACCTTTCAGGTGTTCTGAAGTTCAGATATTTCATGGGGCTATCATGGTGGTTTTTCATAATGACGCCAATGAAGTTTTACTCAAGATTATCGATGTTGAACTTCTTAATCGGATACTGCCGAAATGGCCATTGGCATTCTCGATAGTATTTTTTGTAGAATTTAATAAGGCTTGCAAAAATAGGCAGTCGTTTTTATCTTCTCACTTATTTTTTTGTGGTGGTGAAAAACTCCAGATTACTATGAAAGATCAAGTTTTGTATCGTACCGGATAATCGCAGATTTGAGGCTCTCGCAAGGTAAGAGCATTGTTTTTCGTGTAGGGACACAGAATTAATTTAGCTTCTCAGTGATCAAGGTGAGTGCGTTACTTAAGTAGGTGTTTATAGAATTTTAATCTAAAATTTTTAAGACTAAAAGTCGGTGCAAGATTTTATGGCTGATGATTTTAAATGTCTCTATCTTCGTGCTAGGCAGTCGATTTTTTAGTAATTTCTTGAACTGAATAGTCTTTTCGTAAGTAAAGAGATAAAGTGCTTTTCGGTTCAGATACATTGTAAATGTAGGTATTACTTTTTCATAACACAACTTCGAATAGCTGTTGTTAGTTTAATTAAGAGTTTGTTTTTTAGATTTTTTCCCGATCGGCCAGAGACAGAGGCTATTGATTTAAACCTTTGAGCTAGTGAATTAATCTTTGTATTCTTAGATAGAGAGGCATGACATGCCCCCGGCATTTCTGGTATTGATTAAAGGTGAAAATAGAGGTTTTTGGTTGCTTATTGGAGAGAGAAATACCTTGTTCGATCAACCCTAGGGACTCCAATATTAGAGTGTTTTTTGTTGATATAGATATACTCATGTTCTCACGACAACTTCATAATTTTTCTAATTTTAGAGTTAGTCCAACTTCTCCAAACAAATAATTTTATCCATCCGTTCTAGTCCTATTTTTCTATGAGTGATCATCAAAATGCTGATGTCGGGATTATCGTCAAAAATAGCATTCAGCATTTTTTTCTCAGTGATGGTATCTAGTCCTTCTCCCGGCTCGTCTAGGATTAGGATGGGTGTGTTTTTGAGTAAGGCTCTGGCGGTGGCTATACGGCGTGATTGGCCGCCTGAGAGTTTAAGGCCTGCTTCGCCGATCCATGTGTCATATCCCTGGGGCTGGCTGATGATGAAGTCGTGTATTTGTGCGGTTCGACAGGCTTGCTCTATTTCATCATCATTCGCATTGTTATTCGCTAATAGTAAGTTCCTTTTGATTGTGCTGTTAAATAGTAGGGTTTGTTGACTGACGACGCTGAAATATTGACGACTGTCGTCACTGTGGAAATGTTCGAGAGAGTGGCCGCCGAGTGTTATTTCTCCGCTTGTTATTGGCCAGAGTCTTAGTAGTAAATGCATAACGCTGGTTTTGCCGGCGCCACTTTCACCGATGATAGCTAACTTGTTACCTTGAGGAAGTTTAAAGTTGAGCGAACTGAGAACATTCCCTTGCTTTTCATCGTAGTGAAAGCTGACTTGCTTAAACTCGATATCAAAATTTTCTGGTTTAGGTGAGGCAGTTTTAGGTTCTTTGATCAGTGGTTTTTTGTCGACGATTTCAAAAATACGTTTGGCTGATTTCAATGTTTCAGGCAATAATTGCAGTGCTAAGGGCAGGGGAGCAATGGCCTCGAAACTCGCGAGTGCAAATAGCGCCAACATAGGGATGTTTGCAGCGGAAATTTGTTGTTCTTTAAGTAGTGGGATGCTCAGAAGCAGCATGCTCCACATTGCTAGGTTTGCGCAGAACAACATGGCTGCCTGGGAGATACCGTATAAACTGGCTTGTTTTTCCTGATCCTGTAACAGGTCCTCAGTTAATTGGGATATTTTGCCCGCTTGTGTGTCTGCAGCTCCGTAGATCAGCAGTTCCCCCATACCTTGTACGCTGTCTGAGGTGGTTACTCGTAGATCGCTTTTGCATGTGATCAATCGTTCACCACTGTGTTTGGCTTGTCTGTTGATCAGAATAGGGACTAACACACCGGCAATAAATAATAGTGACATTTCTACAAGTAAAAGTATGTCGTTGTATTGGTGCAGGAATAAGGCAAAGAACACACATGCGATGATGGCGACGATAATCGGCGCTAGGATCCGTAAATAGAAATTTTCGAGGTGATCAATATCAGCTCTAATTCGGCTAAGAAGATCGCCGCTGTGATAGTGCTGTAAAACAGCTGGGGCTAGTGGTTCTAAGTGTTGATAAAACCAGACTCGTAGGGACGCCAGTAATCTAAATGTGGCCTCGTGAGTGACTAACCTTTCAGCATAACGTCCCGCCGTGCGTGTTATGGCAAAACCTCGAATAGCAGCGGCTGGTGTAAAGTAGTTCACCTCTGTCGTGCCGGCGGCTCCGGCAATTGCCATCATAGTAATAAACCAACCTGCTAATGCAAGTAGACTGACATTGGCCAGAATCGTCATTAATGACAAGCACACTCCTAACAGCATCCATGCCCAATAGGGTCGAAACAACTTCAGAAGTCTGCATAATATATTTATGTTATTTATCATAATGATGACTGATAAATATCATGTGAAATATCACTATAAAGTCCCGGTTCTTCAAGTAGTTCCTTATGTGTGCCTGTTTGTGTTACTTGACCTTTATCCATCACCAAAATTTGATCGGCTTTCTCTACGGTTTTTAGTCGGTGAGCGATCATAATAAGAGTTTTATTTTGACCAAGCTGGTCTAAGCTTTGTTGGATCAACTGCTCACTTTCAGCATCTAAATTTGCCGTCGCTTCGTCTAATAGGATAATCGGTGCATCTTTTAGGAAAGCGCGGGCTAGGGCAATGCGTTGTATTTGTCCGCCTGATAGGCCTTGACCTCGCTCGCCGATCAATGTGTTATAGGCTTCAGGCAGGTTTTGAATGTATTGATCAATATGTGCGAGCTTCGCTGCTGTTCTGATTTTTTCTTCACTCGCTTCAGGCATGCCTAAAGCAATGTTTTCTCGAATACTACCGTGAAATAAATAGGGGTTCTGTGGTACCCAAGCAATATGTTTTCGCCAGTCTTCTAATTTGAGCTGGTTGAGGTTGTGATCATTTATTTTGATCTCACCACTGGTGGGAGAGATGAAGCCAGCTAACAGTCTGATGATGGTCGTTTTACCAGCGCCACTCTTGCCGACTAGCGCGGTTCGGCTTCCTGCTGGGATAGATAGCTTGAGAGGCTGTAAGGCTATGCCTCGATTATCATAGGCATAGCTGACCTGATCAAATTGAATATTTATCGGCTTGTTTGTGGCGATTAATGATTTGTCGTTATTAGCGAGAGCATGTGCAGGGATAGGTTTCGCGAGAATATCCAGCATTTTTTCAGCCGCACCGATGGCTTCCAGTCGGGCGTGATAATGTGTGCCCATATTACGTAGTGGTAAGTAGAACTCGGGAGCGAGTAATAGCGCAAAGAAGCCATAAAAGAAGTCTATTTCACCATAAAGTAGCCTGAAACCGACTAAGACAGCAACAATTGCAATACTAACACTGGCAAGAAATTCTAAAACTAGTGATGAAAGAAAGGCCACGCGTAATACTGACATGGTTGATTGTCGGTATTCTGTGGAGATCCGCCGGATCGTTTCAATTTCACGCTGGCTGGCGTTAAATATTTTTAAGGTGCTTAGCCCCTGAATCATATCTAAAAAATGAGCACTCATACGCGCCATTTCTCGCCACTGTTTCTTGTTTAGTCGCTCAGTGCCCTTACCGATCAAGATCATGAAAAATGGGATTAAGGGAGCCGTTACTAGCAGTACTAGTCCTGAGATCCAGTCGATAGGAAAGACAAATATCAAAATAGAAAGTGGAATCAAAACGACTAATGACATGGTTGGTAGGTAGCGTGCGTAATAACCTTCGAGTGCTTCAACGCCATCGATCAATGTGTTGATCAGTTCACCGCTTCTTTCACCATCCGTTGCGATGGGCCCGAGAGATAGAATATGCTGGTGTAGTGTTTGGCGTAAGTTACGCTTTATTTCAGCGGCGGCCTTAAAGGCGATGATTTCAGCGGCCCAGCTGAGGATTGCACGCAGTGAAAAAACTCCGAGCATGCTCAACAACCAAACGTATACATCATCCAATGCTGCTTTTTCAAAGATGACGGCATTGATTATATTGGCAAGTAGCCATGCTTGTAGGATGAGTAAAAATCCAGCGCTGAGCCCCAAACCGATCGCGAGTGAAAGGTAGTGTCCGGTGAGGTATTTTTGTGACTTGAGAAAGTCAGATATGCTCATTGTGGCTCAGCTGTGCAGATTTAAGAATGAACGATGTGCTCCATACAATCGGGTAAACGATATTAAAAAATCAAGCATTCTTCAATGCTTACTCGTCTTCTTCTTCTAGCCCATTTAGCTCAAGCCACATGACATTAATGATGCCGAATGCACAGGCCAGTAAAACTCCAAGTATCCATGCAAAATACCACATGTTAGTTCTCCTTAATGGGTTGGTAATTAATAAAGTGAATGATCATTTTCGCGGATGCTCTCAGGCGTATGCTTGCCCCACATTATTTTATAACACCAGCTTGTATAAGCCAAAATGATCGGTATGAAAACAAGTGATACCCAAAACATGATGTGTAAGGTTAGCTCACTAGAAGTTGCATCCCATAAAGTTAGGCTATGGTTTGGGTTCAGGCTTGATGGAAAGATAAACGGGAATAGCGAGAAACCGGCGGTGAGAATGATGCCTATCAAACTCGTACATGATCCAAAAAATGCCAATATTGGTCTTGCAGCTTTACCCATGATCAGGGCTGTTATGGCGCCGGCAAAACCCAGTAGAGGCGCGATGATAAACAAGGGATAGTTTGAATAGTTTTGCAACCAGCTTGATTCACCCACCGTGACGGTTTTATTAAGAGGGTTGCTAGCTGCGGAGAGATCCAATTGGCCTTGAATAGCATAGCCATCAATACCAAGCCAGATCCAGAGACCTTCTATAGCGAATAAAGCGATCACGGCAGTAGCTGCTATTTTTAAAAACCTTCTAGAACGCTCATAAACCGCGCCATCTGATCGAAGCATTAGATAACTAGCACCTTGCATCATAAACATGGCGATCGCTAATAGGCCAGACAGGATGGCAAAAGGATGTAGCAATTGGAAAAAGCTGGTATCTAATGACGATCGTAGGAGTTCATCGAATTCAAAACCAATGCCTAGAAATAGATTTCCCATGCCGACACCGAAGATCAGTGGAGGTATGACGCCGGGAACAAATAAAGCCCAATCCCAGAAATTACGCCAGCTTTGGTTCGGTAGCTTAGATCGATAATCGAAACCAACAGGTCGTAGAAATAATGAGAATAATAAGATCAATAGTGCTAAATACATTGCCGAGAATGCGGTCGCATAGAGAGTTGGCCATGCGGCGAATAGGGCGCCAGCAGCTAAGATTAACCAAACTTGATTCCCATCCCAATGCGGTGCTATCGCATTGATCGCAACCCGTCGCTCTTCATCTGTTTTACCAACAAACGGCAGGATCATGGCGACTCCCATATCAAAACCTTCTGTGAGTGCAAAACCGATCCACAGGACACCAATGATGATCCACCAAGCCAGCCTTAAAAATTCGTAATCTAAAAATTCCATGACTAAAAACCTCCTACAGTAAGTTGTTATTTGTGTTGGTGCTGCTCGCAGCGGTTTCAAAATGATAACGACCAGTATGTAAAGAACTTGGCCCCTGGCGAGCAAACTTGAGCATTAGGAACACTTCTACAACGAGCAAGATGGAATAAAAGATGATAAATGCGATGAGGCTATTAAAAACGTCGCTGTATTCAAGACTGGAAACTGCCAGTGCAGTTGGCAAGATTTCACCGACAGCCCAAGGCTGACGACCAAATTCTGCAACGAACCAACCACACTCAATGGCAATCCACGGTAATGGCAGGCTTAGGAAACATAACCAAAGTAGCCATCGTTTATGAAAAGAGCTGCGTTTGGCCGTGAAATAGAAAGCCAATAAAAAGACAAATAACATGGCAACACCCGCACCGACCATGGCACGAAAAGCAAAAAATAATGGAGCAACTTTCGGAATACTGTTTTTCGCAGCCAGTTTGATCTGCTCTTCTGTCGCATCAACGACATCTTCGGTGTATTGCTTGAGTAATAAACCGTAACCAAAGTCTTGGCTTAGTTCTGTTTTAAAAGTTAATTTTTCGGCTGCGGAAGCATTACCGCTGCGTATCTTTTCAAATGCAGCGTAGGCCAACATGCCATTTCTGATCCGATCTTCGTTTTCCACAATAATATCTTTTAGGCCTTTTACTTCTTCAGTGAATGAGCGGGTGGCAATAATTCCCATTACATAAGGTACTTTTAGCGCATAATGCGTTTCTTGTGCTTCTTGATCAGGAATACCAAACACTGTAAAGGCGGCTGGAGCTTCTTCGGTTTCCCATTCTGCTTCAAAAGCGGCTAGTTTGTATTCTTGCAAAGCACCAGCTTCGTAACCACTCTCATCGCCGAGTAATAACACTGAGAAAATAGAGGCTGTTCCAAAACCTGCCGCGACAGCAAATGAGCGTTTAGCAAAACCGATGTCACGGCCTTTAAGCAGATACCAAGCGCTAATACTTAAGATGAACATTGAACCAGCTACATAACCACTGGCGACGGTGTGAATGAATTTAACTTGAGCGACAGGGTTGAGAAGGATCTCTGTAAAGCTGACCATTTCCATACGCATAGTTTCGATATTAAACTCAGCACCTACTGGATTCTGCATCCAACCATTCGCTATAAGGATCCATAAAGCAGAGAGGTTTGTACCCAAAGCCATCAACCAGGTGACGGTAAGGTGTTGGACTTTAGTCATTCGAGCCCAGCCGAAGAAAAACATCCCCACGAAAGTAGATTCTAAAAAGAATGCCATCAATCCTTCGATCGCGAGAGGAGCCCCGAAAATATCTCCAACGTAATGTGAGTAGTATGACCAATTGGTGCCGAATGAGAATTCCATCGTCAATCCAGTGGCTACACCTAAGGCAAAATTGATCCCAAACAGCTTGCCCCAAAACTGAACCATGTCTTTATAGACTTGCCGGCCCGTCATGACATAGACCGATTCCATGATCGCGAGCAAGAAGGTCATTCCTATTGTTAAAGGAACAAACAAGAAATGATACAAAGCTACAACAGCAAATTGTAAGCGCGAAATATCAACTACTTCTTCAGGGATCATAAGTGAGTTACCGGTTTATTATGGAAATGGACAACTTAGTGATTTTAGACTATCTACCAATAATGATACATTCATTATTTCTAAATATATGTGTAATTGAACAGAGTAAGAGCTAAGCCTATGTTAGCAAAGACAATCTAATGTAGAGGCGTCTATCTCACTGTATAAGTTTCCTTAAATAAGAGCACAAGGAGTAAACCAATAGTTTAACCCATTCATATTCCATTCAGCTAAATATCAACAGAATTGCCGACGTTGTAGAGATAATGATTTAAGTTTTAGATAATTGTTATAAGTTTCTTTTAAGTTTCTAATTGTTAACAACTATTGAGTTGACACACTTCAGAAGAAATTTTCTTATAACTTAAAGTTAATTATCATATAAGTTAATTAACTTATTGTTTTATAAATTTAAATTTCTAAACGGTTAGTATGTATTTTAAAATAAACGTGCACTTTAGATGTTAATTTCATCGTTTAGAGCTATTTATCAGGGTATGCCAGCGCTTACAATATATTCATAATAATCAATGAGATGCTGGATGTATGAAAATAATGTTTGAAATATTTTTACAATAATCTACAATTGGTATCAAGTCATCGAGAGTGACTTGACTCGTGATCAAACTTAAGTATTTTTTTAATCTATTCAAAGGAGGGGGGATAATGTCAATTAAACCTCGTAATAAAAGTATAGTTTCTTTAAGCGCAATGGGGCTGTTAGCTTTAGGTTCAACGCTAGCACATGCGGATGAAGTTTCATCTCAGTTAATCAACATACAAGCACCGATAGCCACCAGTATTGGTATGGCAACAGGATCTGCTGCAGTAGCAACTGCTCCAATAGCAGGCGCAGCGGCTGCAGGAATGCAAACCGATCTTCTGCCTCCTAACGCGACTCCTGGTCAGTGTTATGCTCGTATTTGGGTTCCACCAAAGTTTCAAACTGTAACTGAAACAGTTGAGACTAAACCAACGGGTGAGCGCCTAGAAGTTATTCCAGCAAAATTTGAAACTGTTACTGAAAGAATTCTTGTTAAAGAGGCTTCAGAAAAGCTAGTGACAATTCCTGCTACTTATGGAACAACTTCAGAGAAAATCCTTGTTAAAGATTCTTCTCTTCATTGGCATTATGGCCGTAACGGTGTTCAATCAGCTAAACATTCAAAAACTCAACATCCAGATGCTGCGTTCTTGAACTATGCTCGTTCTTTGGGTATGCCTGATAATGTTCAGCCTGGTCAATGTTATGCTGAGTACACACAACCAGAAAAATTCGAAACAGTTACAGAAAGAATGGTTAAGTCTGAAGCGTCTCAAAAAATCGATATCGTTCCAGCTACTTACTCTACTGTAGAAGAAAGAGTCTTGGTTAGTGAAGCTTCAGAGAAACTAATTACAGTTCCAGCTACTTATGGAACAGTGACAGAAAAAGTTCTAGTTAAGCCTGCATTCACTACTTGGAAAGTATCTGAGTGTTCTGGTGGTGCTTGTCAAACGGGTACGGTTCCAAATCGTGTATCTGGTTCTGTTGATCGAATCGATCAATCGACTGGTGAAATCATGTGTTTGATTGAAGTTCCTGCGCAATACAAAACAATTACTAAACGTGTTTTGAAAACGCCAGCAACGACTAAAACAGTTTCAACTCCAGCTCAATATAAAGTACAAAAAGTACGTAAGCTTGCTACTTCAGCTTCAGAGCGTGTGATTGATATTCCTGCGACTTACCAAACTGTTTCTAAGACAGTTAAGTCTGCAGATCCTGTAACTTCTTGGCACCTACATGGTTCAGCTAGCACTAAAAATGCTGGTCTAGCGACTGGTAATGCACTTTGCTTGACTGAAAAGCCAGCTGCTTACAAAACTGTGTCTAAGCGTGTTGTGAAAACAGCTGCAGCGACGAAGACGATTGCTATTCCTTCGGAATATAAAACTGTTCAAGTACGTAAAATGGTTACTCCACCACAGGAACGTCGCATCGAAATTCCTGCTGAGTTCGGTAAAGTGACTAAAACTGAAAGAATCAGTGAAGGTAATATGGAATGGAAACCTGTTCTTTGCCAAGCGAATATGACTTCTGCTAAGGTTCAAGATATTCAGCGAGCTTTGAAAGCAAAAGGTAGTTATCACGGGCCAATTGATGGTGTTGTGGGTTCACAAACTATTCGTGCATTTCAGAAGTATCAAAAAGCTAAAGGTTTAACTCCTACTCGATTCCTCACTATTGAGACAGTCAAGTCATTAGGCGTTAATCCTACGCACTAAACGATTACTTAGTATGTAATTGAATCGAAGGGCCGCTTATGCGGCCCTTCTTTTTTGTGAAATATAATGATGTTCTGATGCCATTCTATTTACTTAACGAATAGAACAGAGGCTCTTTTATTTTAAAAGAAGATCTTTCTCATTATATAAACTTCAATTAATGACCGGATGAGGATGTAAGATTATGAAAATGTATTATCTTGTAGCGCTTATGTTTTTGGGACAATTAGCCATGTTCTCAACAGCTCAATCACAAGAACAAAGGTTTCCTAAACAAACCAAAGATATTGTTTGGATCGAGAAAAATGCACAAGGTGAGTCTATCGTCCATTTGTATGTGTATTGGTCTTTGACTTGTCCACATTGTGAAAAATCATTACCTTATATAAAAAAATTAGCCAAAACTAACCCTTGGTTAAAATTGCACCTTAAGGAAGTTTCCAAAAACCAAAAGCATTTAATCTCATTATATAAAATGGCTGAGACATTAGACGAACCAAACTCAGGTGAAGTACCAGCATTTTTCTTTTGTGGAATAATGTATACGGGTTACGGAGAAAATGAGACGACTGGAACCTGGATTAAAGACACCTTGAAAGAATGTCACGCACAAAAGTAGTGAGAGCGTATTTTATATTTTTAAATATTAAAGAAATATTTGAAGGAAGAGATTGATGAAAAAGTCCATTTTAGTGTTAACAATGATATTTCTTTGTAGTATTAAACCCATATTGGCTGAAGAGGTACCATTCGAAAAGAAAGCGCTGATTGATCAACTGTTGACGCAGACAGGACAGACAACTATTTCTGTAAGTAAGCAGTTTTCAACTATCTTTATTCAACAAATGACGATGCTGTTAAGACAATCACAGCCAGATATTGATCCGAAAGCATATGACTATATGAGCGAAGAAGTCATCAGCATTTTTGATGATGAAATTAAGATAAATGGTGGTTTTTTTGATTTAATTTATCCAATTTATAATAAACATTTTTCGAATCAAGAGCTTGAGGAAATTATCGCATTCAATAATACGGCCCTAGGTAAGAAAATGAACAAGGTACTTCCCCAAATAACACAAGAAGCGATGCTTGCTGGACAAGAGTTCGGGAAGTCTTTAGGTCCAAAAATAAAGGGGAGAGTTTTGGCTCGATTTGAACAAGAAGGTATTGAGATAAAAAAGAAATAAATTTCAATACAGAAAAAATCAGCAGACTAACTAAATGGAGCTTACCTCCATTGATAGTCCTATAAATAAGTTTCGTGCAGAATTTTAATGAGAAAAAGGATTTTCTCAAATGCAGTCTATACCGCCATGTTCAAAACTACAAAGCTCGCATTCTCATTTTAATGGTAGTGCCTAACAATAACGAAAGAGGAGCTTGAAAAAAATAGTTTGCCTTATCAACAGGATAAATTTCTTTGCAAAACATAAATGAGTAAACCTTCAACAAATATTAGTTTCACAGAATTTGTCGCATTGATGGCGCTTATGATGTCATTAACTGCATTGTCTATCGATGCAATGCTTCCGGCATTACCGCAAATAGGTCATGACTTAGCTGTAGCCAATAAGAATGATCTGCAACTGATTATCACAACATTATTTGTGGGGATGGCAATAGGGCAGCTGATTTACGGGCCATTTTCTGATAGTAGAGGCCGTAAACCAGCGATCTATCTAGCTATTAGTATTTTTATTGTTGGCAGTTTGTGCTCAATTTTTGCGACAAGTTTTTCTATGATGCTATTTGGTCGTTTTCTTCAAGGGTTTGGCGCTGCAGGGCCGAAAATAGTTTCTGTGGCACTGGTACGTGATGAATATGAAGGTCGTGCGATGGCACGTGTTATGTCATTCATTATGACAATATTTATATTAGTACCTATCATTGCGCCAGCACTAGGACAAATGATTTTATTTATCGCTGATTGGCGTGCTATCTTTGCTTTATTTTTAGTTTTAGCATTAACAATTTTAGTTTGGTTTTCAGTCAGGCAAGCTGAAACTTTGTTAGCTAGCGAACGCATCCCTATATCAGCTGAAAAAATTCAATCAGAAATTAAAGAGATATTATCTAACAGAGTTTCTACAGGTTACGCTATCACCAGCGGTTTAGTTTTTGGTGCACTAGTCGGTTATCTAAGCTGCATTCAACCAATCTTCCAAGAATTGTATGGGCTAGGTTCTAAGTTCGCTCTTTATTTTGGCTTTATTGCGGGTTCTATTGGTATAGCAACCTTAGTCAACGCCAAACTTGTTATGCGTTATGGTATGCATCTACTTAGTCGAATTGCATTGATTACGATGATGGTTATTTCGATCATATTTTTTATAATAGCCAGCTTCTATTCAGGGCTTCCTGACTTAGGAATGTTAATTGTATATTTTCTGTTATGTTTCTTTTGTATAGGCATCCTGTTCGGTAATCTTAATGCGATAGCAATGGAACCTCTAGGCCATATTGCGGGCATGGGAGCAGCTGTTATAGGTTCATTATCTACTTTTATTTCAGTACCTCTAGGTATGTTAATCGGTCACTATTATAATAATACGGTCCTTCCGCTAATCGCAGGTTTTATGATATTAGCAATACTCTCTTTATTGGTTACTAATTGGGCTAACCGTACATAACTATTTTTTAGTTATGTGTAATGGTCAACTAAACTTGGAGACTTGTTTAGGCGCCTTTCAGTAATTTCCTTTCATATTCCACAGGTGAAATATTTCATAATTTATAATGTCGTCGTTTTTGATTATAAAACGGTTCAATATAATCAATAATATCCGCAATAGCCTGGCTTCTAATTTGATAACGACGATAGTTCACTTGCTCTGATTTCAGGCTTCTAAAAAAGCGTTCGGTCGCCGCATTATCCAGGCAATTTCCAGCGCGACTCATGCTGGATGTTAAGCCATGCTCTTTCAGCGCATGTTGAAAGGCTTCGCTCGTATATTGAACACCCTGATCACTGTGAAAACACACACGGTCTTCCGGCTGACGTTTATGGACAGCCAGGCGTAATGCACGTGTCGTGAGTTCGCTATTGGGTTTGTCCGAGAAGGCCCAGCTGATCACTTTACGTGAACACAAATCCATTAGACCAGAACAGACATACAAGACCAGATTAATTCTATGTTGGTATCAAGCCCTGAAGAGGATGCAGAAGAATATGCAATTCATGATTACGAGGGGTTTGGCAGTTACAGCTTGGGAGAGTATGAAGGGATAGACAGTGCGCAGGAGGTTGCTTGTTTTATCGAGGAGCACGGCGAGCTAGGCGCGGAGTTACTTGGTTATTACAGCGATATCGACGAGGCACGAAAAGCCGTAGACGAAAGTTATTGTGGGTGTCATACCAGTGTGGCGGATTATGCCCAAGAGCTAACCGAGGACACCGGCAATATTCCAAGCCACTTAGAAATGTATATCGACTATGAGCGCATGGGGCGTGATATGGAGCTAGGCGGCGACATCTTTACAATTGAAACAGGCTATCAGGAAGTGCATATATTTTGGAGCCATTAAAAAAGTGAAGCCCCTGCTACGGTGGGGGCTTTAATCTACCCCGCTTTTGGGGCTCAGCGGCCTATCGGCCTTAATTGCTCATACTTCGCTTGTATTGTCTCGTGCCCGAGCCAAACTGAGCCCCAAAAGTTTAAATAATGCTGGCCTTGGGCAGTGTAAGTACCCAAAGACGCTATTTATTAAACCTTCCAGTTTGTATTTTGATTTATTTACGGCGTTTATCGCCGTGAAAAATAATATTAGTAAACTTTTTCGGTTTGTGTTAGTTTGATATTTATAAATTATACGGCGTTTTACGCCGTATATATCGGTAGTGATAAACTATTGAGCGATTTTAGCAGGCTTAACGGCCAAGAATACTAAGAAAGGTAAGTGCGCTTGGTTAATAGCATGACTTCAAAGGGTGATGGTGTAAAAGGGACTTATAAGCAGTCACTTAAAGCGCTTCTGCCTTATGGCATGTTGGCCACGAAGAAGTGGCTAGCAGAACAAGGCTTGAGCGCCCATGCCATAGACAATGCGGTTAAAACTGAAACCTTGTTGCTGCTGGCAACGGGGGTATACAGCCAGTATTCCCGCTCTGTGAGTTGGGAAGGTGTGGTTGCCTCTATGCAGCGTATGGACAAGGTCGAGGGTACTGATGTGCCGCCTGCCGTGGTAGGTGGGCTATCAGCGCTTTCTTTATCTGGTTTGTCGCAGTATCTGTCATTAGGCAATCAGCCGCATATCCACCTATACGCGGTAGGTAAGCTACCAACATGGTTAGTGCGTTTGTCGCTGCCTGTAGAGTTTGAAGGACACAGTACAAGCAAGCTATGGCCTGAAAGCCTTTTGATGGATAAGGTTTTCATCAAAGAGCATGAGTGGGGGGTGGAATTGCCTCCTGTGTATTTCTCATGCCCTGAGAAAGCCATATTGGAATTATTGATCGACTTGCCAGATAGAGTGACGTTTGAGCATGCCGATGAGTTAATGCAGGGGTTAGTGAACCTGTCGCCCAGAAAGCTCGATACACTTTTGAAAGCCTGTAAAAGCGTAAAGGCCAAGCGATTGTTTTTCTGGATGGCAAAGCGCCAAGCCTATCCTTGGTTTAGCAAACTAAACGTCAAGGATTATGACTTAGGCTCAGGTAAGCGCGTTGTGGCTAAAGGCGGAAAGCTGGATGCGGATTATTTAATCACCGTGCCGTCGCATATGGCATTGAACAGTGAAGATTAGAGATAAGGATATTGAGGATGGATAGAAGCAGTATGTATTACAAGCAAGTGCAGTTGTTGATGCAGGTTTTGCCCTTCGTCGCGAAACAGACCTGCTTTGCGCTTAAAGGTGGAACGGCTATCAACCTCTTTGTAAGAGAGTTTCCACGCTTGTCTGTCGATATTGATCTGGTTTATCTGCCTATGAAAGCCCGTGATGAGGCTTTGGATGAGATTTGTGAGGCTTTGGATGTCATTAGTGCTGATTTAAAAATCGCGTTCAAAGATGCGGAGATAACCGAAGCTTATAAATCGAAACGTGATTCGTTGAGGCTCATCGTTGCGCGCAACGGGGTTCAAATTAAAGTGGAGCTTTCTCCAGTGTTACGTGGAACGGTTTACGAGCCGCGTCTTATGGAAGTTTGCGAAGCTGTTGAAGAAGAGTTCGGTTACGTTGAAGTACCCGTGGTGGCACTAGCTGATCTTTACGCCGGAAAAATCTGTGCGGCATTGGATAGGCAGCATCCAAGAGACTTATTCGATGTTAAGTGGCTTTTAGATAATGAAGGCTTAACGGATGAAATACGCAAAGCCTTTCTCGTGTATTTATCGAGCCACAATCGGCCTATGGCCGAACTGCTGAAGCCGCAATGCAAAGAGTTATCGACCATTTACGCAGGTGAGTTTGCAAACATGGCCGAGACGGATGTACCGCTAGAAGAGCTGGTGGCTGTTAGAGAGCGTTTGGTCGAACTTATTCACCAAGGGCTAACAGAAAGCGAGAAGAGTTTCCTTCTATCGTTTAAAAACCGTGAGCCAGATTGGGCGTTGCTTGGTTTAGATGGTGTAAGTGAACTTCCGGCCATTAAGTGGAAGCAGATTAATCTGGCTAAGATGCCGGAGAATAAACATAAGTTGGCATTAGAAAAGCTGAAAGGCATTTTGGCGTAGTAGTGTATAGCGTGGCGGTTATTCGTTAGAATGACGCGCTTTTTAGCCCCGAAGGGGTAATTTAACAAACAAGTACAAATTTAAGTACAAATTAGGATTTTGAAGGTATGGGTGATAGCAATTTTATCAATGAAATCAATAAGAGACGCACGTTTGCTATCATCTCGCACCCAGATGCGGGTAAAACCACCGTTACTGAAAAGCTACTTTACCTTGGTGGGGCTATTCAGGTTGCTGGTACTGTTAAGGCACGCAAAAGCAGCCGTCACGCGACATCAGATTGGATGGAGATTGAAAAACAAAGAGGGATTTCAGTGACCTCATCTGTCATGCAGTTTCCTTATAAGGATTGTGTTATCAATTTGTTAGATACTCCTGGGCATGCGGATTTTTCTGAAGATACCTATCGTGTTTTGACTGCGGTTGATGCGGCTCTGATGGTAATCGACTCAGCTAAAGGTGTTGAAGAACGTACTATAAAATTAATGGAAGTCTGTCGTCTACGTGATACACCAATCATAACTTTTATTAATAAGTTAGATCGGGACAGCAAAGATCCACTGGATCTATTAGATGAAGTTGAGAGTGTATTGAAAATTGAATGTGCTCCCGTAACTTGGCCGATTGGATCAGGTAAGCAGTTCAAGGGCATTTTTAATATCAATAAGGATCAGACACGACTCTATCAGACTCAAAAGGGGCAGAGTGAATATATCTCAGGCCTACATAGTGATGAGTTGAAGGTTGCTATTGATGGTCAATATGATGAGCTTTGTGAAGGTGTCGAGCTGGTTGATGGAGCAGGGCACGGATTCGATAAGGATGCGTTTCTTTCAGGTAAACAGACGCCCGTTTATTTTGGTACCGCATTGAATGGTTTCGGCCTTGAAGAGATGCTTGACTGTTTTCTAGAGCATGCTCCAACACCCGTTAAACGTGATGCTTTAACCCGTACGGTTGAACCTGATGAAGACAAGTTCACTGGCTTTGTATTTAAGATTCAAGCGAATATGGATCCCGCTCATCGTGACAGAATCGCATTTATGCGGATCTGTTCTGGGAAGTACACAAAAGGTATGAAGTCCAAGCAAGTACGTGTTGGAAAAGATTTACAAATACCTAATGCTTTAACTTTTTTAGCCGGTGCTAGGGAACACGCAGAGGAAGCTTATCCGGGCGATATTATTGGTATACATAATCATGGAACCATTCAAATTGGTGATACTTTTACTCAGGGCGAGGATTTAAAATATACGGGTATTCCACACTTTGCCCCAGAGTTATTTCGACGTGTGATTTTGAAAGATCCACTCAAATCTAAAGCACTACTCAAAGGTTTGATCCAATTAAGTGAAGAAGGTGCTACACAGCTATTTAGACCTATGAACAATAATGATCTGGTCTTAGGTGCCGTTGGAATTCTCCAGTTTGATGTTGTCGCGTGGCGCCTAAAAAATGAATATAACGTCGAGTGTAAGTTCGATAATGTTCAGGTTGCAAAGGCACGTTGGGTTGAAAGTGCCGATGAAGCTATTTTACAAAAATTTAGAACTAAAGCTTTTGATAACTTAGCGATCGACGGCGCAGGAAACCTAACGTATCTCGCACCAACAAGAGTGAACTTAGATTTAGCGAAAGAACGCTGGCCTGAAATTGAGTTCCATAGTACTCGAGAACATTAAGGCTTAAAGTAGTGTTGGTTGCCAACTGACTGAATCTCTAGCCTTTAAGGAAGCGCTTAGTCAAAAGGAAGTCAGGAATCATTTTATAATTTACAAGGCCAATGACTGGCCTTGTAAATCATTCGGTATTAATTAATCATTACCAATATCATCCAGTCCTTGTGAATAAGGACTACTAGAAGGCGTTTCTGCTTTCTTATCTACTTTGGGTTTTGAAGTAGGTTTTTCGGTCACAGTTTTCTCAGTTGTAACTTTCTCAGGCGTTGGTTTTGCTACAACAGCTTTCTCAGTTGTGACTTTCTCAGGGATAGGCTTTGCAACAACAACTTTCTCAGGCACGGACGCTTTCTTTTCCGCAGAACCTTCTTGCTTAACCACAGCTTTCTTTACAGGCAATTTAACTTCTGGTGTTGGAGCCTTCGCGATTGATACTTCTGTTGTCGTGCTTATTTTTTCTATTTTATCGGCAGCTTTGGCTTCAGGTTTCTTCTCAACAGGCTTTTGTGTACTCTCAGATGTCGTGGTGACTTTAGACTCTGAGTCTGTTGTAGTCTCAGTCTTTGCCGGTGTATCTTCTCGTTTACGATTGCGGTTTCTATGTGTTCTAGGTCCGCGTCGAGGTCGATCACCTCTTGTCTTATCTGTCGCAGTCACTTCGCTGCTAGTTTTCTGAGTATCTACTACAGACTGCTGACTACTCGTCTTATTTTCATCTGAACTCGACTGCTCAGCTCCATTCTGGTTGTCTCTATTTTGTGTGGTCTTAACTTGTGTCTTCTTGGAGGCAACTTTTTTCGAGCGTGTCTTTTTCGCTGCTACTTTCTTTTGAGCAGGCTGCTGCTGATTAGTGTTTTGTTCAGAACGACTACTGGTTTTCTTTCTGGGTTGTCGTCTTTGCGATGCTTTTTTCTTAGCGGCTGTTTTTTTAAGGTTCTCTTCTTGGTTAGAAGCAGTAGATGCTCCTGAAGTAAACAGGCTAGAGAACATACGTTTAATCAAACCGCCTTCTGACGATTTTTGTGTGGTTGCATTTGGAGCTGCTAAAGTTGCTCCCGCAGGTTTTGGTGCTGTACGACTAATCTCTTGAACCGCCGCTTTTTCTCCCGTCGATTTTTCATTCAAGGTTTGGGAAGGGGAGCTTTCTTCTGTTACTTGTAGCTGATCATAGCTCGCTTCTTCTTTCCAGTCAGCAGCTTCCAATATCTGGTTACGGAATCGCTCAACTGAATAATGAGGCGTTTGTAATTGAGGATTGGGGATCAGTAGCACATCAACACCAAGGCGTTTTTCTAAGCTAATGATTTCATCACGTTTTTCGTTGAGTAAAAAGGTCGCTGTATCGACAGGGAGCTGTACGACAACACGTCCAACACCATCCTTCATTGCTTCTTCTTGGATTATTCTTAGCAGAGATAAGCCTAGCGAAGCAGTGCCACGTATCGTACCCAGTCCACTACAACGAGGACAAGTCTCATGTGTGCCTTCTATTAAAGAAGCGCTCAATCGTTGGCGTGACATTTCTAACAAGCCAAACCTTGAAATCCGACCAATTTGCACGCGCGCACGATCAACCTTCAAAGCTTCCTTCAGGCGGTTTTCAACTTGGCGTTGGTTTTTTGAAGCCAACATATCGATAAAATCGATAACGACGAGACCACCAAGATCGCGTAAACGTAGTTGCCTAGCAACTTCATCAGCAGCTTCAAGGTTCGTGTTATGCGCTGTTTCTTCAATATCACCACCCTTAGTTGCACGAGCAGAGTTAATATCGATCGTTGTCAGTGCTTCTGTTGGCTCTATGACGATTGAACCGCCTGATGGAAGGCGAACTTCTCGACCAAAGGCAGTTTCGATCTGACTCTCTATTTGATAACGAGTGAACAGCGGTGTCGCATCTTGATAATGTTTAAGCTTACGCAGATTATGTGGCATAACCTGTTCCATAAACTCAACAGCCTTGTCATAAAGTGCTTTATCATCAACCAATATTTCAGAGATATCATTGCGTAGATAATCTCGAATAGCACGAATAATGACATCATGCTCTTGGTAAATAAGGAAAGGAGCGGACTTAGTCTCAGCAGCTTCTTCGATGGCTTTCCAAAGCTGCATGAGATAATCCAAATCCCATTGCAGTTCTTCTGATGCTTTACCAACACCCGCTGTGCGTAGAATGAGACCCATTCCTTCCGGAATTTCAAGCTCACTCATGGCCTTTTTAGATTCTTCACGATCAGAACCTTCAATTTGACGTGAAACACCACCCGCTCTGGGGTTGTTCGGCATAGCCACTAGGTAACGACCTGCCAAGCTTATAAAAGTCGTTAATGCAGCACCCTTATTACCTCGTTCTTCTTTCTCAACTTGAACAATAATCTCTTGTCCTTCTTTGATCACGTCTTTTATTTTGACACGACCACCACCAGAAGGAGAGTTATTAAAGACGGAGCGAGAGATTTCTTTTAGCGGTAAAAAACCGTGGCGTTCGGAGCCATAATCGACAAAGGCAGCTTCAAGACTCGGTTCGATCCTGATGATTTTAGCCTTGTAAACATTTGATTTCTTTTGTTCTTTTCCTGTGGATTCGATATCCAGATCGTAAAGCTTTTGCCCATCCACAAGGGCTACACGCAACTCTTCCGGCTGAGTTGCGTTAATTATCATGCGTTTCATTGTATGTTCCTTTAGTGCGCTCAACCTGCCTGACTTTATATAAATATATAAGCGAGCGTTTCAGAGTTTAATAACCCTGGAAATTTAAGGGAGCGCTGTTGCAACCATTACCTTTTTTCCAAAGCTAATGGTTGATAATATTCTGTGTATTGTTCGTAAGTCGCACTGTCTCTTTTCCGTTAGACTTGGTCATAAGTCTGGGACAGTCACTTTAATTATCTTCGTTTTAATGTCATCTTCATTCTATGATGAGACGCTGTTTTTCTTTATAGACGACGGATGATAAGCATGTGATAATAGCAAGCTTGGATCTCATCAGCAACATGCCCTCGAAAAACTCACAAAATAAATCACAAACAGGTCCTAAAAAATTGCCTGAGAACGAAGTCAGCTTTCAAAAAGTACAGTATCTAACGATAGATGCCGATCACGCTGATCGCCGGATAGACAACTTTTTATTTAACTTTTTAAAAAATATTCCTAAAGGCCGTGTCTATAAGATGCTGCGCAAAGGTGAAGTTCGGGTTAATAAAAAACGTATCAAGACTAATTATCGCCTAATCGTAGGTGACCAAGTCAGGATCCCCCCTGTCTTTATAGAAGAAAACGTCGAGTTAAAAATACCGCTACGGGTTATAGAGCAGCTTGAAGCCAGTACTCTTTATGAAGACGATGCTTTTCTAATTATTAATAAACCTTCTGGTATCCCTGTTCATGCAGGTTCAGGCTTAAGTTTTGGCATTATTGAAGCCATGCGCAGTATGCCTAAGTTTAAAGATAGCTATATAGAACTCGCTCACCGGCTTGATCGTGAGACTTCAGGCTGTCTTATACTCGTTAAGCAGCCATTAGTTTTGCGTCAAATGAATAAGTTGATTAAGGACAATAAAATGTCCAAGCATTATTTAACACTGGTTGATGGTATTTGGGAAGGTTCAAGCCAGATGGTTGACGCACCCTTGTCGAAAAACACCATGCGTGGTGGTGAAAGAGTTGTTCAAGTTAATAAAAGCGGAAAGTCTGCTCTCACCGAACTACAGCTTCAAAAGCGTTATTCAGCCTCATCTTTATTGAATGTCACCTTGCATACAGGTCGAACTCATCAAATCCGAGTGCATTGTGCACATATAGGCATGCCAATTGCTGGTGATAACAAATACGGAAATGATGGTTTTAATAAAACAATGAAAACTTTTGGCTTGAAGCGTTTATTTTTACATGCAAGTCATTTAAGTTTCGAACTTGAGAATTTTGATCGAATTACAGTTGAGGCGCCTTTATCTGAAGAGCTTCAACGAGTTCTCACATCGTTATCCTAAAATAATATTCCTAACTCAATATTTTTATAAATATTTAAATTTAAAGATAAGAACTTAAGTATGCTTAGAAACCTTTTGGTTCATGTTTCGCGTTATTCTTTGGCTGGGCTGATGGGCTCGCTCGCAGGTCTCGTTTCTTTTCCTATTTTGACAAGAATGCTATCTGTTAGTGACTATGGTCTTTTGAGTTTAATCGTGACGACAATCACTTTTGTAACTGCATTTGGTAAATCAGGGCTTCAGTTTTCAATTGTCAGATATTATTCGGATGCCGAGTCCGGCAAGGGTAAGTGGAATCTAGCTAACTATCATTCGACGATTATTTTAGGCATGTTAGGTATTGGAACGATCGTGATGTTGCTCTGGGCACTCACGGTATACATACTTCCGGCCTCAATTTGGGCAGAGCCTAAGCTTAAATATTTATTCTTAATCACAGCTATCCTCGTTTTAGCCGAAGTTTCTATGAGTATGATGTCGGGTTTTTTACAGGCAATGCAGAAGAGTGGTTGGTTAAGTCTTTTTACTGTTGTTGAACGTTATGGCGTTTTAATCTTTATTGTTGTCACCTTATTCTATATTTCAACATCACTTGAGTCGGTGATCATTGCAAGAATGATTGCTCAAATTACAGCAATACTTTTTCTAGCATATTACGTACTCAGAAATATTGAGTTGAATAAAAGTAGCTTTTCGCCACCCATGCTTAAAGATATGTTGATCTACGGCATACCTCTGCTCGGTAGTGAATTGGCCTTTATAATTTTGAGCCTAGGTGATCGGTATATTATTCAATGGAAGATCGGTTCAGAGCCTTTAGGGATCTATTCCGCAGCCTATAACCTGTGTGAATATGTACAGATCATGCTGGTCGTGGCTCTATTCCAAGCAATTCGTCCGATGTACTTCAAACTTTGGAGCGAAGAGGGTGAGCAGGCGACTAAAGATTTCATTAATAAATCACTGTATTTTTATATGATGCTTTGCTTTCCGATTATTGCTGGAGTCGCTATTGTTGGACCAGCTTTATTAAATTTACTCACTTCAGGTAAATATTCGGAAGGAGCCGTAGTGATACCTTATGTCATCGCCGGCTTAATGATCCATGGTGCACATCCTATGCTTGGTGCTGGTATTTTTATCAAAAAATCGACTATTTTGATTTGGATCACACTTGCAGCAGCCATCGTCAATATTATTTTGAATATACTTCTTATCCCTCCTTTCGGGATTGAAGGGGCTGCGATTGCGACGCTCCTGTCATATGTTTTTATGACGATAGTCGAAACCATTTACGGAAGGCGCTTATTACCGGTCGATTTTCCTTTTATAGCAAGCTTGAAGTTTCTAGCCTTATCGCTAGTAATGTATTTTGTGCTTAAACAAATCTCAATGGCAGGGGAAGTGTCGACGATGATTATGCAGATAATCGCTGGAGGGGTGATTTATCCAACCTTGTTATTGGCGACTGATAAAAAAGCAAGAACAATTGTGTTTGAACGAGTTAGAGATCGCCTTGCTTAAGAGTGTATTTTAAAGTGACTCTAGAATATTTCGAAAATCTTCAACAAAGAACAACTGATTAAACTTAATTTATAGATGGGAACACGTATATGTTAGAAAAACCGAATTCGGACAAGCTTGGTGATAATTGGGAACGAGAAACCCTTATCAAATTAGCGAACTCATCACTTGATGAGCAAAAAAAGACACGTCGCTGGGGAATATTCTTCAAGTTTATGATGTTTATGTATTTGCTGACCATTTTATGGCTTTATACACCTAAGAACGTGCTATCTGGTTCTAGTAGTGACGGCACACACACCGCTCTGGTTGATCTTAGTGGCGTTATTGCACCAGACTCAGAGGCCAGTGCTGATCGCATTGTAACGGCACTCAGAAAAGCATTTGAAGACGAAGGCACGAAAGGGGTTATCTTACGAATTAATAGTCCTGGTGGCAGCCCTGTCCAATCGGGTTATATCAATGATGAAATAAAAAGACTACGAACTTTACACCCAGAAACCCCACTTTATGCTGTGATCACTGATCTTTGTGCATCAGGTGGTTATTACGTTGCCGCGGCGGCGGACAAAATTTATGTTGATAAAGCTAGCCTAGTCGGCTCAATCGGCGTATTGATGAATGGATTTGGCTTTGTTGATGCCATGGAAAAAGTTGGTGTGGAGAGACGATTAATCACTGCTGGTAGTCATAAGGGGTTTCTTGATCCGTTCAAACCGGTCAATGATGATGAGGTAGAACACGTTAGAGGTATGCTCAGCGATATTCATAACCAATTCATTGATACCGTTAAAGCGGGGCGTGGTGATCGTTTGAAGTCGGTAGAGGATATTTTTAGTGGCTTGATCTGGACGGGTGAAAAAAGTATTGAAATGGGCTTAGCGGATGCCTTGGGTAGCAGTAGTTATGTCGCACGAGAAGTTATTGGTGCTGAAGAGATCGTTAATTTTACGACTCAAGAACCTTTATTTGAAAAACTGGCTAAGCGTTTTGGCGCGTCAGCCAGTGCACAAATAATGGGGCAGACTGGAGCTATTCAATTACGTTAGAACTTCAACATTTTCTTGTTTCAACATAGAGACAAGACGGATCAGGGGAAGACCGATCAAAGCGGTCGGATCTTCTCCTGACATTTTCTGAAAAAGCGCAACACCTAAAGCTTCAGATTTAAAACTACCAGCACAGTTTAAGGGCTGTTCTTTTTCTACATAGGCTTTTATCTGGCTATCTGTTAAGTCTCTAAAATGAACGAAATAAGGAACAATGTCTACTTGATAGCGACCTGTTCTCGCATTTAATAAGCAAAGTCCAGTAAGGAACTTTACCGTTTTTCCACTAGCATTTTTTAGCTGCTGTTGCGCATTTTCGATTGTTCCTGGTTTGCCTAATATCAATTCATCGATGATTGCGACTTGATCCGAGCCGATTATTAAAGCATCTTTATGTGTCTCAGCGATTTTTTTTGCCTTATCAATAGAAAGCCGCTCGACCAGTTGGCTGGCTGTCTCCTCTGATTGTTGTGATTCATCGATGTCAGGTGATTCAGTATCGAAAATGAGACCCAGACGAGATAATAACTCCTTCCTAAAAGGAGAAGAAGAACCCAATATTAATCTTTGTGCCGTTTCGTGCGATAATTTGTTTTTAGTCATCTTGTTATTTTATTACCATTTCACTAAATGATCCTCTATAATGTGCGCCGCTTATGATGAAGCATTTTCCTGAGCAAGTAGACCCGTTTAAATTTTCCAAATTAGGTGAGAATCTGGTTGGTAAATTTGAGCTTACACGAATGAAACGCCTTAACGAAAGTTTAGGGGTAGGTTTAGACAATGGTAGTAATACTGTTGAATTCACGCTTGATTTTGGTAAGCAAGATCGTGCTAAAGTAGCCACTGGTAATTTTAGTGCAGGGGTAAACATGAGCTGTCAGCGCTGCCTTAAACCAGTAGCAGTAGCAGTTCGTGGAGAGATTCATTTAGAATTTGTTGTGGGAGAGGAAATAGAAGGGCGTCTTGAAGATCTAGGATACGAGACAGTGGTGGTGGTAGATGAGTCGCTTTCATTGTTGGAACTAATCGAAGATGAGGTTCTTTTAGCCATACCATTTGCACCTTTGCATCATAAGGGTGAATGTCCCGGCAGCTCTATAGTTGAGAAATTACAGGAATCAGACAGACCGAATCCGTTCGCTGTACTGGCAAAATTGAAAAAAGATCAGGAGTAAGAAATGGCTGTACAAAAGAGTAAAAAAAGTACTTCACGAAGAGGCATGCGCCGTTCACATGACGCATTAACAGCGAAGACATTGACAACAGATCCAACGACAGGTGAGGTTCACCTACGTCATCATATTAGCCCCGATGGCTATTACAAAGGACGCAAAATTATCAACACAGAAGAATAATTCTTTACGTTGATATACTGTAAGACTGGTCTGATGTCGGGTATTTATGACATCAGGCTAGCAAATACCTGATGAAAGTTTCTATTGATGCAATGGGTGGTGACTTCGGACCTTCTGTCACGGTGCCTGCATGTCTACACGTACTCAAAAACAATCCCGAGTTGAATCTGGTGCTTGTTGGAAAAGAGGACGTACTTCAAGACGCCTTAAAAACCGCTGGTGAATCAAATAATGCTCGCCTCAGTGTGCATCACGCTTCTGAAATTGTGGCAATGGATGAATCTCCCTCACAAGCATTGAAGAAAAAGAAAGACTCTTCGATGCGTGTTGCTATTAATTTAGTAAAGGAAGGCGAAGCTGGAGCCTGTGTCAGTGCCGGCAACACGGGTGCTTTGATGGCGACGGCACGGTTTGTGTTACGCATGCTTCCGGGGATTGATCGTCCGGCTATTTGCAGCGGGATGCCGGGGATCAATGGTAGTTCTCATGTCTTAGACTTGGGGGCTAATGTCGATTCTAGTGCAGACCAGCTTTATCAGTTTGCGGTGATGGGTTCCATCCTTGTTAGTGCCGTTCAAAATATAGAGTCTCCCACTGTTGGTTTACTTAATGTCGGCGAAGAAGAGATGAAGGGTAATGATCGCGTTAAATTGACATCAAAAATGTTGGCTGAAAGCCAATTAAACTACGTTGGTTTTGTCGAAGGCAATGATATCTATAAGGGTGAAATAGATGTTATCGTCTGTGATGGTTTTATTGGTAATGTTGCATTAAAGGCCAGCGAAGGTGTTGCGCATATGCTGACATCCTTTGCTAGAGAAGAATACTCACGCAATATTTTCACTAAAATTGCAGCCCTAGTGAGCAAACCCGTTTTATCGGCTATTAAGAAACGAACTGATCCTCGTAACTATAACGGTGCTAGCTTATTAGGACTGACAGGGATCGTCGTGAAAAGTCATGGCGGTGCTGATATCCTCTCATTTGCAAGTGCAATTGAAGAAGCGATAAAAGAAGTTGAAAAAAATGTACCTGATCAGATCAGAAATCAACTAGAAAATTACTTAGTGAAAACATAAGCGTGACATATTCCAGAATTATAGGCACGGGTAGTTACCTTCCAGAAAAAGTTCTTACCAATGAAGAGCTATCTAAAACGGTTGATACTACGGATGACTGGATCGTTGAACGTACCGGTATTCATCAACGACATATTGTTGCAGAAGATCAAACAACCTGCGATCTTGCGGAACAAGCAGCTTTACGCGCTATTGAAGCGGCAAACATTCAAGCGAATGATATTGATCTCATCATATTTGCAACGACAACTCCTGATCGAATTTTCCCCAGTACTGCTTGCTTATTACAGCAAAGACTTGGCATTAAACAATGTCCCGCTTTTGATGTGCAAGCCGTTTGTACCGGCTTTATGTATGCGCTTGATATTGCCGATCGATTTATTAAAACTCACGGCGCTAAACGCGCATTAGTCATTGGTGCAGAATCATTTTCTCGTATTATTGATTGGACTGACCGTGGTACCTGCATCTTATTTGGTGACGGTGCGGGGGCTGTGATTATAGAAGCTAGTGAAGAGCCTGGAATACTGAGCTCACACATTCATGCGGACGGTGATTATAATAGCTTATTACATGTGCCTCAAGGTGAAGCTTACGTAGAAATGCAGGGTAATGAAGTTTTTAAAATGGCTGTTAAGACACTAGGCCGTATCGTTGATGAGACACTAGAAGCTAATAATCTCCAAAAAACAGACATTGATTGGCTCATTCCGCATCAGGCAAATATTCGCATTATTCAAGCAACGGCTAAAAAACTGGGTATGAGCATGGATCGCGTCGTTGTCACGGTTGATAAACATGGAAATACATCTGCCGCATCAGTTCCTTTAGCCCTCGATCACGCCGTTCGTAGCGGAAAAATTAAACGAGGCGAACTACTTTTACTCGAAGCTTTCGGCGGCGGTTTCACTTGGGGCTCTGCTTTAGTCAAGTTTTAGATGACAAGCTTTATTTTTTTGAGAATTTAATCTTATGAAAACAGGATTTATTTTTCCGGGACAAGGCTCCCAATCCGTTGGAATGTTGGCTGATCTGGCTGAATCATTCGATGTTGTTATTCAAACGTTTGCACAAGCCTCTGAAGTCTTAGGTTATGATCTTTGGAAAGTCGTATCAGAAGGTCCTGATACCGAACTTAATAAAACAGAATGCACCCAACCAGCCCTATTAACCGCTGGTGTGGCTGTTTACCGAGTATTAAAAGATAAAGCTGCAACGCCTTCTATTATGGCTGGACACAGCCTCGGTGAATATACGGCTTTAGTGTGTGCTGAAGCATTAGCATTTACTGATGCTGTCTCGCTCGTCGCAGATCGAGGTCGCTTTATGCAAGAAGCTGCTCCGGCTGGAGCAGGGGCAATGGCCGCTATCTTAGGTCTAGATGACGATGTCGTCGAGCAGGTTTGTGCATCTACAGAGTCAGGTATTGTTTCTTGTGCTAACTACAATTCTCCAGGACAGATTGTCATTGCTGGCGAGCATGCAGCGGTTGAAGTCGCTATTGAAGCGTTGAAAGAAGCCGGTGCTAAACGTGCGTTGATGCTGCCTGTCAGTGTTCCTTCGCACTGCTCTCTAATGAAACCCGCAGCGGATGCATTAGCAGAACGTCTATTTGCAATTGAAGTGAAATCACCGACGGTACGAGTCATACATAATGTTGATGCTCAAACACACTCTGAGCCAACCGAGATTAAACAAGTACTCATAGAACAACTCTATAAACCTGTGCGTTGGGTTGATGTGATGACGGTTATGTCGGCACAATCAGATCAAGTTATAGAGAGTGGGCCAGGTAAAGTACTTGCTGGGTTATGTAAACGAATTGATCGAAAACTTACCTGTTTACCCGTATACGACCCTTCATCATTGGAGAAAGCACTCACATGAAATTAGAAAATCAAACCGCATTAGTCACAGGGGCAACCCGTGGTATTGGCCAAGCAATTATGTTGGAACTGGCTAAAGAGGGTGCATATGTTATAGGAACTGCAACTTCAGAAAAAGGTTTGGAAACAATTAGTAACACTATGAAAGAGAACGAGATAGATGGCATGGCTTTAGAGCTTAACGTTGCCGATTCTACCTCAGTTAGCACGATGATTAAAATATTAGCTGACAATGATAAAACACCATCTATACTCGTCAACAATGCTGGTGTTACGCGTGATAATTTGCTTATGCGTATGAAAGATGAGGAGTGGGACTCTGTCATTGAAACTAATTTGACCTCGATTTTTCGCATGAGCAAAGCCTTTTTACGCGGCATGATGAAAGCTAAATATGGACGGATTATTAATATTGGTTCCGTCGTAGGCTTAACCGGGAATCCAGGTCAAACTAACTATTGTGCAGCAAAAGCTGGCATGGTCGGCTTCACTAAATCGATGGCTCAAGAAATAGGCTCTCGCGGTATTACGGTTAATCTCGTTGCTCCAGGCTTTATTGAAACAGATATGACGAATGAGCTTGAAAAAAATCATATAGACTCTATGTTAAACAGCATACCTGTTGGACGACTTGGAAATGTAAAAGATATTGCAAATGCTGTATCTTTTTTAGCCTCTGAAGAGGCGGGTTATATTACAGGAGAAACATTGAATGTTAACGGTGGAATGTATATGCCATAAATCAGTTAACTGTTTGTTATATAAGAAAAATATATTTATATGCTATTTAATCACTTGCAACTTGGCACAAAATCAATAAACTATGCAGCGCACGTAATCACTGATTACGTATAGTTTTAAATTGGAGGAGTTTCCACAATGAGTAGTATAGAAGAAAGAGTCAAAAAAATCGTAGTTGAGCAACTCGGAGTAAAGGAAGATGAAGTTACAAATGAAGCTTCCTTCGTTGATGATTTAGGCGCAGACTCACTCGACACGGTCGAATTAGTTATGGCTCTTGAAGAAGAATTCAAAACCGAAATTCCTGATGAGGAAGCAGAAAATATCACAACAGTTCAATTAGCTGTGGATTATATTAACGCTAACGCTAGTTAAGGGTTAGAGTTCTGCAAGACATTATAAAGGCCGTGTCATTTTGGATGACACGGCCTTTTTCATTTTCTGATAAAATTCACATAAGAAGTCATCAATGGATCGATGATCTAAATATAATTAGTAATCTCTGATCGAGTTTTCTCTAACTGGAACGGATTTCAGTGAAGAAATAAACTCCATCAATGACAAAATTATCATGAGTAAAAAACGCGTAGTAGTCACTGGTACTGGTCTTGTAACTCCTGTGGGGAACACTGTAGAAGCTGCTTGGGAATCGATACAAGCAGGCAACAGTGGGATTGCTCCGATCACAACATTTGATGTTTCGGAATACTCCACTCGCTTTAGTGGCGCGATCAAAGATTTTGATATCACTGAATATATATCTAAAAAAGAAGCTCGCAAAATGGATATCTTTATCCATTATGGTATGGCAGCAGGCATTCAAGCATTTAACGATTCAGGCATAGAAGTTACTGAAGAAAATGCACCACGCATTGGTGTTTCAGTAGGCTCGGGTATTGGTGGTTTACTAGGAATTGAAACCAGTAGAGATACGATTGTTAATCGTGGACCAAAACGAATTTCTCCATTTTATATTCCTAGTAGTATCATCAATATGATCTCCGGTAATTTGTCTGTACACCTTGGTTTACAGGGACCGAATTACGCAATAGTGACTGCTTGTGCTACAGGCACGCATGCTATTGGTGATGCAGCGCGCTTGATTGAATACGGTGATGCAGATGTGATGATTGCTGGTGGTGCTGAAATGGCAACTACTTCGACTGGACTGGCAGGTTTTGCTGCTGCTCGTGCATTATCCTCAAGAAATGATGATCCAGAAGCAGCGAGTCGCCCTTGGGATAAAGATCGTGATGGTTTTGTGCTGGGTGACGGTGCTGGTGTGATGGTTTTAGAAGAGTATGAACATGCTAAAGCACGCGGTGCAAAAATTTATGCTGAATTAATCGGCTCAGGAATGAGTGGCGATGCTTATCATATGACTGCACCTTCTGTCGGTGGTGAAGGTGCTGCACGTTGTATGGTCAATGCATTGAGTAATGCGGGTGTCAATGCCGATGAAATTGATTATATCAATGCTCACGGCACTTCAACGCCTGCAGGTGATGTTGCCGAGACGATGGCTGTGAAATCTGTCTGTGGTGATCACGCTTATAAGCTTGCTATGAGCTCTACAAAATCAATGATCGGACATGCGCTCGGCGCTGCTGGTGGTATGGAAGCTGTTTTTGTAGCGCTTGCCCTTAGAGATCAAGTTGCTCCACCAACCATTAACTATACAACCCCTGATCCAGACTGTGATCTTGATTATGTACCTAACGAATCAAGAGCAATGAAAATTGATATTGCACTATCAAACTCGTTTGGTTTTGGTGGCACAAACGGAACCTTAGTTTTTAGGAAAGTTTAAACTACAGAAAACAAACTTATCTATGCACTCTGCTGAAACAAAAAATACTGTTCTGGTTAATGGTGAGATCACCGCCGATATTTCTGTACACGACCGTGGCTTACAATATGGCCACGGCTTGTTTGAAACTATCGCAATCAAAGATGGTGAACTCAAATATTGGGATCAGCACATGGCTCGTCTCATTGATGGTTGTGCTAGATTACTCATAAAATCCCCTGATATTTCCTTATTGTTGAAAGAAGCATTGGTCTTAATGGCAGATGTTGAAGGTAAAGCTGTTTTAAAGATAATCTATACTTCTGGGGGGGAGGGCCGTGGTTATAAATCACCAGAAAAGATGACTCCGAACCGAATTCTTAGCTGTTCAGATTGGCCAAATTATCCAGAAGAAAACTTCCAGTCAGGAGTTACTGTACGACTTTGTGAAACCCGTCTCGGCATAAATTCATCTCTCGCAGGAATCAAACATTTAAACAGACTTGAACAGGTTCTTGCACGCTCAGAGTGGAGCGATCCCGACATCGCTGAAGGTTTAATGCTTGATCAGCAAGGGTTATTAAAAGAGGCAACGATGAGCAATGTCTTCTTTGTCAAAGATAATACACTTTGCACACCTGATCTGACTCAGAGCGGTGTTGCGGGAATTATGCGAAAAGTTGTTTTGGATCAAGCAGAAAATTTGGCTATTCGTACCTATATTGACGACTTTACACCGGCTGATATTTTTCAAGCCGATGAGGTTTTTTTAACCAATAGCTTGATCGAAATTTGGCCGATTAAAAAAATCCTGTCGGAAGAGACGATAAACTTGACTCAGCCTAAAACAATAACAACAAAATTAATAAATAAGATAAGGGAAGCGTAGCGTATGTTGAAGCTGTTGGTTTCAAGCATTTTTAGTGTCTTATTTGCAGGCGTGATCTACGCTGCGTGGCTCTATGTCGATATGCAAAAGACGTTAGATGAGCCGATGGCTTTAAAAGAAAACACGGTGATTTTTACAGTGAAACCTGGCGATAATATGAAAGTTATTTCTCAGCGTTTAAATAAAAGCCAAGCCTACGAGCACCCTGAACTTCTACGACTTACTGCAAAAATGCGCAAACTGGATAGCCGAGTTCATGCGGGTGAATATGAACTTAAACAAGGTATGACACCCAATGATTTTCTAACCCTCGTTACCCAGGGCAAGGTTGTTCAACATAGTATTATTTTGGTTGAAGGGCTGACGTTTAGACAATACCTAAGTAAGTTAGCGGCTCAAGATGATCTGAAAAAAGAATTGACCGGTTTAACGGACGAGCAAATCATGACAAAGCTCGGTAAAGCTGGCGAGCACCCTGAAGGGCGTTTTTTCCCGGATAATTATTTTTATACGATTGGAACGAGTGATTTAGATATTCTAAACCGCGCTTATGTGGCAATGGAAACTACTTTAGAACAGTTATGGGAAAAGCGTGAAAAAGATTTGCCGTATAAAACACCTTACGAAGCATTAATAATGGCGTCAATCGTAGAAAAGGAGACTGGCAAAGCTGAAGAGCGGCCAACCATCGCTGGTGTCTTTGTTAGACGACTTAGAAAAGATATGAAACTGCAAACAGATCCCACAGTAATTTACGGAATTGGCCCAGAATTTGACGGTAATATTACACGTAAACATTTACGAACAGATACGCCATACAACACGTATACACGAAAAGGTTTACCGCCTAGCCCTATTGCGATGCTTGGTTCTGCTTCTCTTGAGGCAGCACTACACCCAGCAAAAGGTGACTCGCTTTATTTTGTTGCTAAAGGTGACGGCAGCCATTATTTCTCTGCCACGTATAAAGAACATAATAATGCCGTTACAAAGTACCAATTGAGATAGTTATGAGCGGAATGTTTATTACATTAGAAGGGATTGAAGGCGTCGGTAAGACGACACAGCTTGAGTTTATTGCTGAATATCTACGTACACGGGGCAGGGAGCTTGTTATCACTCGTGAACCCGGAGGTACTCTCATAGGCGAAGAAATTCGTAGCATAGTACTAGATAATAAACATACGGGGATGGCGGCTGATACAGAGCTGCTATTAATGTTTGCTGCACGCGCAGAGCATATCAATAAGGTCATTAGGCCCGCACTAGAGTCGGGTAAAGATGTGCTTTGTGATCGTTTTACAGATGCAAGTTATGCTTACCAAGGTCTTGGCCGGAATATTCCTGCAGCAAGAATTACTCAGATGAAAGATTGGGTGTTGGGTGATTTGAAGCCCAACCTAACGATCCTTCTGGATGCGCCAGTTGCAATAGGTTTGGAACGCGCAGCTAAACGCAGTGCAAAAGATCGTTTTGAGTCAGAAGCTTTAGATTTCTTTGAGACCGTTAGACATTGTTATTTACAAATCGCAGAAGATGAACCTGATCGTGTCAAGATTGTCGATGCTGCGGGAACACTCGAACAAGTTAAGCAGCAGGTTTTAACCATTTTGGAACAAGAAGTTGGATAGTAATAACTTGCCAGTTTATCCGTGGCAAGTAAAACCGTGGCAACTCATTCAGTCGATGGTGACAACGGACAGATTGCCACATGCACTATTGATCTCTGGTTTGAAAGGGATGGGATTATTTGAATTTGCATCAAACTTTGCAAGTTCTATTCTCTGTGAGCAAGCCTTAGAATCCGGTGAGCAATGTCATCGTTGTTCCGCTTGTAATCTGATCAAGGCCGAAACGCATCCTGATCTACTCATCGTTGAGCCAGAAGAAGAGGGCAAGGCGATCAAAATTGATCAGATCCGAAAATTAGTTAGCTTTAGCCAATTTCAAAGTCATTATAGTAAACGTAAAGTAATCATTATTTGTCCTGCCGAGGCGATGAATACCAGTTCCGCAAATAGTCTGCTCAAGACACTCGAAGAACCGCCCGGTGATACCTTGATCATCCTTGTTAGTCAGCAACCATCAATGTTACCGATAACCGTGCGTAGTCGGTGTCAGAAAATCAAGATCTCAGCCACCTCTACAGAGGTTGAGGAATGGTTGAGTGACAAAGTAGAGCTTGAAAAAATTCAAACAGCACTGGCTTCTGGTTGTGGCCCATTATTTTTTGATGGTAAGGAAGAGCTCGATCAGTCTATTGATAGGAAAAGCTTACTAGATGACTTAGAACTAATGTCTAACAAACAGAAAGATCCTATCGATACTGCGGAGCAATGGTCTAAAAAACAGCCACATGAGACATTTTTCTGGTTGTTAAATATCTGTCAGGATATGTTGAAATTAAGTTCCATAGATAATCCCAACCAAGCCAAACTCGTCAACCAAGACCTTTGTGAACGACTACACCAGCTAGCTAAGCAATATGAAACTAAAGGAATCTTCAATATTTACGATAAACTATTTGAATATCATCGATTGATTTCAACGAATACAAGCGTAAAAACATCAACCATGTTCGAAGACTTAACTGTCGAATGGGTTAATTTGAGAAGACTATAGAATGAATGCATTACCAAACAAAGGCAAACAGGGCATTTTGTCATTATCGATACGTGATAAAAGCTCGTTATATGCCTCTTATATGCCTTACATAAAGAATGGCGGCTTGTTTATACCAACCTCAAAAGGCTATAAACTAGGTGATGAAGTGTTTATGTTGCTTACTGTCATGGAAAATAAAGAGCGTGTACCTGTTGCTGGAACTGTTGTTTGGATTACACCAAAAGGCGCACAAGGTAGCAAAACACCGGGTATAGGTGTTCAGTTCAGTAACCTCGATAAGGGCGCAACACAAAAGAAAATTGAAACCGAACTATCAGGTGCGGTAGGATCTGATCGTCAAACACACACAATGTAGATCCTAAATTATTTAAGGATCACGTAACAAGGATTCTTAAGTAATGTCAGCAGTAAAACTGGTCGATTCGCACTGCCACCTTCCTATGATCAAACATGAAGAAGGTTTGGATAAAATACTTTCAAACGCAAAAGAAGCAGGAGTAGGGCACATGCTCTGCGTTTCTGTTGATCTGGATAGTTATCCAGAAATCAAGCAGATAGCGGATCAATATGAGCATATTTATGCATCTGTCGGCGTGCATCCAAACACCGAAGTCAAAACAGAAGCCACGGTCGAAAATTTGGTTGAACTTTCACAAAACGAAGCAAAAGTCATCGCCATCGGTGAAACTGGCTTAGATTACTTTCGATCGGAAGATGAAGATCACAGCGCTCAGCAACAACGCTTTATTACACACATCAAGGCCGCCAATCAGGTTAATAAACCCTTGATCATTCATACACGGGAAGCTGGTGACGATACCATTGCGATCATGCGTGAATATAAAGCAGATCAATGTACTGGTGTAATGCATTGTTTTGTCGATGATTATGACATCGCAAAAAAAGCGCTGGATCTAAATTTCTACATCTCATTTTCGGGCATTGTCACATTCAAAAATGCCGCACAAGTCCAAGATGTAGCAAAAAGAATTCCATTAGATCGCTTATTGGTTGAAACCGACTCACCATATTTAGCACCTGTTCCACACCGAGGCAAAACTAACGAACCAGCCTACGTTAAGCACGTGGCAGAATTTGTTGCTGAATTACGTGGGATTTCAGTAGAAGAGGTGATCACAGCATCAACTGAAAATTTCTTTAAGTTATTCCACACGGCAAAAGTTTAATATAGATATTCTTTATCGAGTTACTGTGTTTAAACTTAAGTTCGCATAATGTATATTATGTTAAATTTAAGATGTGACTTAACACCCTTTTTGTAGGCTGTTTGTGTTTTAGAACAGTCCTATTGCTTTATAAACTATGAAATTCGTTTTTGGATCAATATCTTCTCAGCACTGTAATAGTTTTGATCCTGTAACTAATTAAGGTTAACTAACGTCTTTACACGCAAACGCTTAAATCATCAATTAGAAATACTCAATCGGTTATTTCTATCTCGGCTTTTGAGGATTAGTTCATCATTGGTAACTTGAGATGGTTGTTTTGCTAGACGATCATAAAGAACTACGTTTACCGTAGCCGCTAAGTTCATACAGCCGATGGTCGGTACATAAACCACGTCATCAGCGTGATCAATTAAGGCTTGGTTTATTGAGCCATCTTCAGGGCCAAAAATATAAAAAGCATTCTCAGGATGTTCATATTCAGGTAATGGTATCGCTCCAACTACTAGCTCTATGCACACTATTTTATTTTGTTTAGGCATGTTATCTAATAGCGAATCCACCTTAGAAATAACCACTCCTTTACTGACCTTTCGATGAGTATCAGTAGAACGAGATTGATGACTCAACGCGCGAGGATAACGTTTACCGGTATAAAAAATACGTTCGACTTGGTAGTTTCCAGCTGCGCGCATAACTGAACCTACATTGTCTGGACTTTTGGGATTAACTAAGCCAATGGTCACTTTGGAAGAGTTCATAAAAATAATGATGTGTCTAAAATAAAGAAGGCTTCATCATACTCGTTATCAGTAAAGACAGTGAGAACCATTGTTAAACTAATAGAGCTAAGGAAATAGATCTGAAAATATCTGAGGTAGTTGATAAATATATGCTAATCAATAAGAAAATATGGAAGTAAAATAAAGTTGATAGTGCCTGTCATAGGTTTAGGAAGATTTAAATCAACTGACCCTGCCCCATTGAGATATTTGAAAACCAATTTATTTTCTCGACTTTGCCCATGGATCGATACCCGAATGAACAGAGCTACTTAAAGGTTTTGGCGGCTTCCGATCATTCTTCTTAGTGACATAATGTTCACCCGAACCGGAGTTATATTCAGCCGATTTCTTAGCACGTTTTTTATGCAATCGTTCAGCATCTTCTAGACTTAGTTCAGCAGGACTTCTCGGTACATGATCGTCAGGCATAATGCGATCTCTAGGCGATAATTGATAGTTTTCATCAGAGGCTCTAGGTAAGTTTTTAAATTCATACAAATAAAAAATCTCAACCTTTTCACGTGCCCAATCTATTTTTTTGAGAAACTTGACGCTGGACTCAATGCTAGGATTGGTCTTAAAGCAATTAATATTGAGATAGGCAAAAAGAATATCAAAACCGTAGTGATCGACCAGTTCAATCAACAAATTTTTTGAACTGACACCGTGCAACGGGTTGTTTGTGTAATTAATTTCATCATTCATGATAGATGTCCATCTAAGAGAGGTAAGTGTGTCGTAATGCCTTTTTGCAATTTAGTTATAATATAACACGACAAAGGCTTTACCTTTCTTTCCTATAATGTCGTGCTAGTACCGTTTAGATGATGCGCCTCGCTTAACGGGAAAGTGAGTTTAGCTATTAACTAGAGCAGCGCTGGAATGCATGGTGAGACATAGAGACAAAGTTAAAACCACTCGCTGGATAATGGTTTATAATTTGCGGCATATGAAAGAATCTCTCATGGTCTTGAGACCACAGTGTGTAACGGTACAATTTAGTTGGAGACATTGTTAGAGGTATTATTACAAGAACTAACGAGGACAACATGTCAAAGAAAATACTATCATCTGAATATAAACGTGAATGTGTGGAGCTAGTGATTGTTCATGGACATAGACAAAAAGAAGTCGCCGCAACGATGGAGGTTGGTTTATTTTCCATTCAACGCTGGGTCACCCAATATCGAAAAGAACAATCGGGAGTCACACCAAAAGCAACCGCAATGACATTAGAGCAACAGCGTATTCAAGAATTAGAAAAACAAGTTAAGCAATTGCAAAGTGACAACGCTCTGCTAAAAAAAGCGTCAGCCTTCTTCGCTATGGAAATGAACAACGGCAACAAGTTGCGGTGAAACTGAAGAAGGCTGGAAACAACGTTCAGCAAATCTGTCGCTGCTTATCATTGGCACCGAGCACGTTTTATTATCGCGCTAAGCCTAAAGTCATTAATGTTGAAAAAGTAAAACTTGATGCTGCAATGAAACAAGTTCATCACGATATGGATGCCACTTATGGTAAACGTAGAATGTTAGTAGAGCTACAATCTATGGATTTTGAGTTAGGCATTCATCGAGTAAGAACGTCAATGAAGCGGTTAAAGCTTGTCGCGAAGCGACCTAATTGGGCTTAACTACTCAAAACCACCATTTCTTACATCCCTAAATAAGTTTTACGTACCTCATCATCTTCTCGCAAATCTTCAGCCTTACCTTCAAGCGCGACATCACCTGTCTCTAGAACATAGCCATAGTCTGCAAGTGCCAACGCAAGGCGAGCATTCTGTTCAACTAAGACAATAGTGCTACCATGCGCGTGAATCTGTTTAATAATTCTCGCTATTTCCTGGCACATGATCGGCGATAAACCTAAGGAAGGTTCATCCATCAATATTAGTCTAGGACTAGACATTAATGCTCGTCCCATTGCCAGCATTTGCTGTTCACCACCACTCATGGTTCCTGCAGCCTGGTTAACACGTTCTTTCAAACGCTTGAAATGTGAAAAGACAAGTTCAATATTTCTCGCCACTTCTTTCGGGTCTTTTCTTAGATAGGCTCCCATTTCAAGATTTTCCATGACAGTCATCTGCGGAAATACACGACGACCTTCAGGAATATGGGCAATACCTATACCAGTAATCTCTTCGGGAGGGAGGTGTGTAATTGAATTGCCTTCAAAAAGCACTTCACCTGATGAGGGTCTAACCAATCCCGAGATCATTCTCAACGTTGTACTTTTTCCCGCACCATTAGCACCAATTAAAGTAACTATATCGCCTTCTAGGACTTTAATAGAAATATCTCGAGTCGCCTCGACTTTGCCATAATGGACAGCTGTGTTTTTAAGTTCAAGCAACAATGTCATCTGCTCCTAGATAAGCTTCAATTACCTTATCGTTATTAATGATTTCTTCGGGTAAACCTTCGGCCAACTTTTCACCAAAATCAAGCACGGTTATTTTGTCGCAAAGGCTCATTACAGTTTTCATGTCATGCTCCACTAATAAAACCGTAATACCCCAGGTATCTCGAATTTTCTTTATCAGACCGACCATAACCGCTTTCTCACTCGAGTTCATTCCAGCAACTGGTTCGTCAAGCATCAATAGTTCAGGCTCAGTAGCAAGTGCCATTGCAACGCCTAACACACGCTGATGTCCATGCGATAAATTTAAGGCTAAATTATCTTGCTCATCTTTTAAGCCCAAAAATTCTATAATCTCTTTTGAGCGTGCAAGATTACCTGCTTCAGCTTTAGTATTATGTCTAAAGATCGCATTCAGTAATGATGTGTCAGCGTTAAGATGTCGTGCAATGATGACATTTTCGAGTACCGTAAATTCAGGGAAAAGTGCCGCCCTTTGAAAGGTACGCACCGCACCTAACTTAGCAATCTTACTTGAATGTAATCCTGAAATTACCTTGCCCTTAAATTCAACCGTGCCAGAAGTGGGTGTATAAAAACCGCTCACCACATTAAAGAAGGTTGTTTTACCAGCTCCGTTAGGGCCAATTACTCCACGAATCTCACCTTTCTCCACATCCAGATCGATTGAGTTATTCGCAACTAAACCACCAAAGTGTTTTGATAAACCTTTTACAGAAAAAAATGACACTTTAACGCACCTCCTTTTTGCCAACCAAGCCTAGGAAAAATGATTTGATCCGCGGTAATAATGTTTCTAATCCACCCGGCATAAAGACCAGAAATAAAATCAATATTAAGCCAAATAAAAGTGGTCGCCATTCCTGAAGAGGTCGTGCTAGCTCAAACACTAAAGACATAGAGAAAACACCGATCAATGGCCCCCAATAGGTTTTCACTCCACCAACGACAACCCAGATGATCAAGTAAACCATTTCAACCATCTCAAAATTATGTGGATCAATCGAGCCTACTTGGTAAGCTAATAGCGACCCCGCAATGCCAGCAAAAAAACCGGCAACACAAAAAATCAAAACACGATAGCGAGTGACGTTTATACCGATACTTTCACATAGTTCGCTATCTGCATAAATTGATTTCCAGGCATTTCCCACCCGTGAACGGTCGATGCGATAGAGAACTAAAAGAGCTAAGACAGTAAAGATCAAAGTGAAAAAATAAAAGTTAGTAGAATCCCAAAAATCGATAAAATACCAATCTCCCTGTTGGCCAATTTCCAGCTTTGGTATGCCATTCACACCACGCGCACCACCAAAAGGAGTATGAAACTTTAACCACACATGGCGAATAAACTCACCCAGTGCGAAAGAAGCTATAAAAAATGCAAAACCAATAGTTCTTGAAAGTGGCAATGCAAGTATAAGACTTACTCCAACAGTAATAACTGCCGCCAAAGGCATTGCTGCATAGAATGGCACGCCAAACTTTTTCGCAAGAATACCAGTGGCATAGGCTCCAACACCCATAAGTATGTAGTGACAAAGCGTCCAATCTCCTGTGGTTGTCATCAAGCGATAACTCTGTGCCAGGATCACATTGATCAGAAAGATAGTTAATAACTCAAGTCTATACGCGGATACAACTTGAGGAGCAAAACAAAACAAGCCAATGACTATAACGACTGGCAACCAAATAAATGATGATGAGTTAGACTTTGACATTACCTAATAATCCTGTTGGTTTAACCACTAAAACAATGGCCATAAAGAGAACACCTACCATAGTGGCGGTCACTGAATCGTAAACGGTTGAAATAAAAGTATGGATAAAACCTAGAATAAAGGCTGCGAGAACCGCACCTTCAATACTCGCCATACCACCAACGATAACTACAATAAATGCCGTAACTCCATAAACATGCCCCATATAAGGTGTGACAGGTATAATGGGAGCCATTAATGCTCCACTCACTCCTGCAAAACCTCCAGACAGAAGCATCGCAAGTGATGTCATCTTATTGAGACTAATTCCTTGTAAAACAGCTGCTTCTGGATCTTGGGCACAAGCTCTAAGCCCTTTTCCTGCTTTGACCTTTTTCAAAAAGAACCATAATCCACCAACCATGATGATCGTCGCTGGAATAATAACTAAACGTTGCCAACTAATTGCAGCACCAAGGATCTCAGCACTTCCTTTATAGGGCACCACTACCGAGCGCATTAAACCGACACCCCATTGTTGTCCTACCAAGACCTGCATAATAAAACCCGCACCTGCTGTAGCCATAAAACCGGACAAAACATTACCTCGGGTGGGTCGAAATAATACTCGCTCAAAAAGCATTCCAATCAAGGCTACAATTGGAAATGCGGCAACAACTGCCACAAGAAAAGGCAAACCCACTAAGGAGTATAAAACATAAACCACATAGGCTCCCGCCATGAAGAGTTCACCATGTGAAAAGTTCGCCATTTGCATAACGCCAAATGCTAACGCTAGTCCAACCGCCACCATGGCATAGATAGAACCCAGTACCAGAGCATTTGCAAATGTTTGTACAAATGTTTCAAATCCCATAATTATTAACCTTTAAGTTAAAGTGTTTAATGTGTTTTCTTTTAGAGTCTTAACGCTCATAAAAGCGGATCCGAGAATGGAATCTCTTTCTTTCTCGGATCCGCCAACAAAGTACAACTTACTTAATTTTGATCAAACATCATTCCTTTTGAACGTACATGTTTGATGATGACGTCTTTACGTGGTTCAAACCATTCTTTGAAATCAAGTACAGCTTGGATACGTTTCACACCATTTCGGTGCTCATTAACAGGGATTGGCGTTGAAACCATATTGTTGATTCCCCACATCTCTGCCCCCGTAAATGGACCAGAGCCTAGAATAGTATCAATCGTATCTGCAGACTGTAATGCTGCAACAACCTTCTCAGCTTCAAACGAGCAAGCTAATTGGACGCCTTTAGCCCAGACTTTAAGCATGATCACGTGATCCCAATCTATCCCTGTAATACCACGGTGGACATCATCTGGACCACCGGGGCCATAACGTTTAGTCCAGTCATCATAGAATTTATGCTGAATAGAACCTTCACCCCACCATGGATCATCGAATAAAGGAAAACTATCAACAGCACCTTCTATATACGAAGCCGGCACCTTGGTTAATATCGATTCCGAATCCAGATAGTTAGCTGAGATTTCACCTTTGTAGCCTTGAACATAAAGCTGTTCAATAATACTGACCACGAAGTCAGGATATGATAAATTCAAACTTACAACATCAGGCTTAGTTGCCAACACGGCAGTTACAATCGGTGCAAAGTCGACTGTCTCAAGTGAATAGTGTTCGTCATAAACAACATCCCAACCATCAGCTAATGCCGAACCCACTTCCCATGCCTGGGAGGTCAGACCAATAGAGTCATCTTGAGACAGTACTGCCCAACGTTTAAGTTCTGGGTTCTTAGCTTTATGATATCCAGGTCGCATCATATCAATACGCGGTGTTACATCTCCCCCTGCGATAAGATAAGGACGATCAGGTTTAATGTCCGTAGAAATTAAACTTGCGTAAACGACCTTCTTATGTGTCAAGAATGGGTGTGTAGCATCGGCTGGATTACCTCCAATAGCACTAATGAATTTGACATCATGTTCAAGGACTAACTGCTTAGCTCCCTGGAGAGCTTTTGAACCTGTCGCCTCGTCATCAAATGTCACCATGTTCAATTTGTATCGTGTGCCGCAAACATCAAGGCCGCCATCTGCATTGACTTCATCAATAAACATTTGGTTGCCTGTAAGACCAGGAAGACCCCAGCCAGCGTCTGGACCGGACAAGGCACCTAGAAAGCCCACGTTAACCGTTTCAACTTCTGCTTGAGCTGTACTCATCGATAAAATTGCCGTAGATGCTACTGCAGCTACAATTAAAGATTTATTTATTTTATACATTTCTTACACTCCTCCAGTTTCAATAAAAACTTATTCCAAAAATGTTCAAAATTTCGACACGATCTTGGTTAGTAAGGTATTTAATGTAATGTCACTAACTTTGTTATTTAAGAATATCCTGTTAGTTCTGCCACAAAAAAAATCATACTCTATTAACGACCTTATTGAACTGGAACAGATTAGGTAACTATTTATGGGTAGTATTAAATTAGGGGATTTCTGATTAAAAAGTCGATCTATCTATACCAGGCCAGTTTGTAAGAATTAAAAGCTTGATTTGTGAGCCGATTATTTGCTAGATAAGCGTACGTTATAGCAAACGCGTGCTCTGCTATAACAGGTAGGATCTAAGAAACTTAGCGGTTGCTACACAACGGGTTGAAGCAGTATCTGCTCTCAACCGGTGTGCATGTACGCCTCAATTGTTCGGATCTGTTTAGCTCCGACCTGATAGATATTTTTCATTCTCGGTAGAGGTGGAGGCTGATGAAGGCGCATTACTTGAATCGGGTCGGATTACTTATATATTTTTAAACGGTTCTGCGGAAGAAGACGGGGTTATTCACTCTACCGATAAAGTCTCAGTGGACTAACTCAAACTAAGGTGTACGAAAGGTTACAATAACAGGATCGGAGTGTTCTTAGAATATGTCCTTTAGCCGAGTCAGAAACTGTTTATGAGTACCTAGGTTGCGCAAGGATGAGCTTCTTAATAAAGTTTTAGAGCATGATCTAATCGACCCTAGAGAGCATAGAGACTGGAGTTGGTGCTTAAGCCTACTTGAATTCATGACACTCAGGCTTTGGCGACGTACTTTATGCATGTTAAACGTGACACTCTTTGAAGAGTTCTTTCTAAAATTTAGTTCGTGCTTTCATGGTGCAGAACGACTCTGATGTGTTTGACGATAGATCAGACCGCTAAACACAATGAAAGTTTATTTATCATATTGACTAAACTAATTATTTTGTGAGAATTTCTCAGAGTGTACCTCTGCTAGTTTGCGATTAACAATAGATAGTTTAGGTTTGTTTTTTAAGACAGTATCTACCTCTTAGCTGTTAATCTTCGGCGTCTACTACCAGCAATACCAACTATTCCTAAAGCAGTTAGACCCAGAAGACTAGGTTCCGGAACAGGTACTGAAGAGACATCTCCATCACGTACTGCAAAAGCAAAAAAACTAGCAGGGTTTTTGTTGAGAGCGACCTGAACACCTTCGGCATTAAACCCGAAATCAACGCGCCAAACTCGAGAAGGATCTGCGGCATATTCCGTGCCTGACCAGTAATAGGTAAAGTTCAGGTTCGTGAAAGGTCGGCCATCGCCACCAGAAGCTATTAACCCAGCACGACCGCCAAGTTCTATATTATAGAGGTGCCCCATTTCGCTGCCTGTGCAGCCCAGCCCGAATCGGTCACAACTGCTATCGGGTATCAATGTCATTGGCAAGCGCCAGTTATTAAAACCAAGATATCCAACTCCCCCATTACTCATGTTCATTGCATCGATCCAGTGCATCGCACCACCCCATGTAGATCGTCCCGAACTGGATATAGTATTTTGTGTCTCAATAAAGGTGGTTGAAGGGTGATCGCCCAACTCCGTATCATAAGCGAGCCCAAAAGAATTACTCGCAATGAGATTGGCATCCGATAACCATGTAATATCCAGATCATCGTCGTAAAGTGCAAGTCCTCCCAGTCTTGTTTCCAGTTGTGCGTTGGCAGTGTTCATAAGGCATATAGTTAGTGCTGCTAGGCTAAGTATTTTTGAGATTAAGCTTCTCATTATTCGTCCCTCCTTGTCATTGCATTGTTGTTCAAGATGTCAAATTGATGTGAAAAATTGTCTGCATCCTGCCAAACTTGGACTGCATAGAACAAGCCAATCAATAATGGCCAATAAAATCAGGTAGTTAAATTCATCCTGCAAAAAAACAGGCTTAAACCACAAAAAATCGTCTCAAATTAACGACAGATCTCAGGTCAAAACCACCCTAACTCATATTAATAAGGCCTGGCTCGACCTTCTTCAAAAGAAGGGTTGAATTTTGCTATCCATAATTAAGGTACGACAACACGCGACAGAATAATTAGGAACTTACCCGTCAAATTAGTTAAGGGTTAACCTATTGGTTTGATGCCTTTTCAGAAAAATGGTGAAATTTACTCTACCACCTCTGGAGTAAAGCCCAAGTCCAATCTATACTCGTTAATGTTACTATTGGAACTTGAACCCACCTTTGAAGCTTCTCAATAGAGTAGCACCGTAAATATACTTATCAGTGTTTGGCCTTAAACTTTATACACGCCAGTATCGTTTGTCTGCAGATTACAGGCACTCTTCAAAAAGAGAGCAAGCTATTCAACCGGTTGAAAAAAATTGTTCCAATTAGGCAGACTTTTTTTGCACAGAAAAGGTTTATAACACGGGACAAAATTTCATCTACATTCCCTTATGAAAATAGAGATAATGTAGCCTAGACATCTTAGAAATTATTTATACAGAAGAGCAATCAATGACTGATACACAAACAACATTCACGCAACTAACCGTTCCACAAGGCAGTTTTGATCTGTTGCGCTACCCGTTTAGAACTGACGAAAAGCTACGTGCTTGGGATGCGGCGGATGAATACCTTTTAGAGTTCCTCGGGGCCAAGCTGGATGCTATTTCATCATCAAAGATCTTAATCATGAATGATGGTTTTGGTACTCTATCGGTGGCTTTGAACGCTTTTACACCGGTTAATTTTTCGGACTCATTGGTATCCCAGATTTCTGCGCGTAAAAACTTAGCGGCTAATGGTATTGACGATAAACAAGTAACATTTCTAGAAAGCACCGCTGCACTGGCTGGCGAATTTGATTTTGTCTTGATTAAGGTGCCGAAGACCTTGGCGCTACTAGAAGATCAACTTTCGCGTATTCAAGCAAATATCACTGAAAAGACGCAAATTATTGCGGCGGGTATGGTTAAGAATCTGCCTAAGAAGGTTTGGAAGATTTTGGAGAAATATCTTGGACCTACGACAACGTCTTTAGCTAAAAAGAAGGCGCGGATGATTTTCGCTACTGTCGATAAGCAGCAAAAAGTTCCGCCCTGCCCGTATCCGGTTCTTTATCAGCTGGAAAATACAGAGTATCAGATTTGTAATCACGCCAATGTTTTTTCACGCGATAGTTTAGATATTGGAACGCGATTTTTACTCGAAAACCTACCTGAAACGTCTGCTGCTAAAGATATTGTCGATCTGGGTTGTGGCAATGGTGTCGTTGGGCTGTTGCTTTCTGAACGTTTTCCAGAAGCTAAGATCCATTTTGTTGATGAGTCGTTTATGGCGATTGATTCGGCAAAAGAAACATTTAAGTTGTATTTAGGGCAAAAGGAAGCTGGAAAGTTGCTTTTTGAAGGTCAACATCAAGCTACTTACCATGTGAGTGATGCTTTAGATGATTTCGACAAAGACTCAGCTGACTTGATCGTCTGTAACCCTCCATTTCATCAACAACATGCGACCGCTGATAAAGTCGCCATGAATATGTTCTATCAATCACGTAAGGTGCTGAAAACATCTGGAGAGCTGTGGGTGATTGGTAATCGTCATCTTAATTATAAGCATCAACTGAAAAAGCTCTTTGGAAATGTCACGGTGGTTGCTGCAAATACCAAGTTTGTGATCTGCAAAGCCAGCATTTAATGCTATGAGTGCAGCAGTCGACAGCAAGCTGGAAGCACTCACTCAGCTTGAGCAGAACCTCAATGCTGCCCCTGTACAACGGCTACATCATGCGTCTATTGATAGTTCTGGTGTTGAGGTTTTCATTAAACGTGAAGATTTACTGCATCCGATAATTTCGGGTAATAAGTGGCGCAAGCTCAAATATATTCTTCAGCATGCGCTTGGTTCAGGTGCGGAACATCTCATCAGTATGGGCGGCCCTTGGTCGAATCATTTGCACGCCCTGTCCTTTGTCGGCCAGCAATTGGGCATTAAAACCACCGGTATTATCCGTGGAGAAATGCCCACTAATAAATCGGCAACATTACAAGACATGCAACGCTGGGGGATGGATCTACTGTTCGTTTCACGTGCTGAGTTCCGCGAGCTACGAAATTTTCATGCGCACGATAGTCAACCTGGCCTAGATTATGATGGTTACTGGATACCTGAAGGTGGTGCGAGCACTCTCGCACTAAAAGGTGTTGCTGAGCTTACTGATGAGATAGGTGAGGTCAAGTTTGATACGATCACATTGGCTTGTGGGACAGGCACGACGCTTGCGGGTTTAGCTTCTGCAGCTAAACAAAATCAGTTCTTAGGCTTTGCAGCCTTAAAAGGCGCTGATTTTCTGTGTGATGATGTCGCCAGTTTACTGCCGTCAGAAAAACACAACTGGTCGATTAATCTTGATTATCACTTTGGAGGCTTTGCGAAAACAGAGCAGCGTCTGTTCGACTTTATGCTGGCGTTTGAAACACAAACTTCAATACCGCTCGATCCTATCTATACAGGGAAGATGATGTTCGGCTTATTTGAGCTTATCAAACAAGGTTATTTTGCGTCAGGCCATAAAATTTTAGCTATCCATACAGGAGGGCTTCAAGGACGGGCGGGATTTCAGTTACAATCAGGGTAATTATAATTTGTCATAACAGGTGTAATATGGCCTGAATATAGACATATAGCTGATTTTTAGGATTTTTATGATAATTCAAGTACCCACGGAAATAGTTCCATTAGATACCTTATTGCCCGATGAACCCCTGCTAATGATGGGAGCGGGCCCAGTTCCCATTCCAGAACGCGTAGCCGCAGCCAACTCTATCGTAATCAATCATCTGGGTGAAACCATGTCTCAGGTTATCGAGCAGGTTAAATCAATGTCACGCTATGTCTTCCAAACCGAGTCTCAACACATTCTCGGTGTTGCGGGGCCAGGTTCTGCGGCGATGGAGATGGCGATTGTTAATATCGTCACGCCAAAGATGAAGGTCTTGAGTATCTGTAATGGTTTTTTCAGTAAACGACTGGCAGAGATGGCTGAGCGCAATGAAGCCAATGTTGTTTGCATGGATGTGCCTGATGGACAAACGGCTAGTGTTGTAGAGGTTGAAAAATATCTAATTAAGCACAAACCTCAAGTTGTCACGATCGTTCAGGGTGAGACATCAAATACAGTATTCAATCGTTACCTGCCGGAGATTTGTGAACTAGCAAAAAAACATGAGTGCTTAACGATTGTTGATGCTGTTTGCACACTCAGTACAATGCCCTTGGATATGGATGGTTGGGAAGTTGATGCCGTTATCACTGGTGGACAAAAAGGTTTATCTTCTATACCGGGAGTTTCTTTAGTAGCGTTTTCAGAGGTGGCATGGGAGCATATTTCAGCGCGGACAGATCGCCTCCGCCATTGGTGCCTTGATGCAATTTTGGCCGATCAGTTTTGGTATAAAAAAGCCTACCACTACACAGCACCCGTTTCAGGGATCCTCGCCATGCATGAAGCGCTGAGATTGATCTGTATTGAAACCTTAGAAAAACGGTTTGATCGACATTTACGATGCTCGACAGCAATACAAGACGGCATGGAAGCTATGGGCTTAACCTTATTTGTTAAACCAGAAGCTCGGCTTAACTCTGTTATTGGTATATGTGTCCCAGAAGAGATTCCAGCCAACACGTTACTGAAACATATGTCAGATAATTATCGTGTCGAAATTTCTGGTTCCTTTGGTTTAAACATGGTTAGGATCGGGCAAATGGGTGAACAAAGTCATGAACATCATTTGTTCAGAACATTACATGCCTTAGGTTCAAGTTTGAAAACATTGGGTATGATAGTTAACTTGCCCGCTGGTATGGCAGTGTTGGAAAGTAAACTTTAAAAACAAATACATTGTTACAAAAATAAACCTTATTGTTGACACTGGGGTTTTGAGGCATATACTCCGTGCAGTTATTTTATTAACCCCTAACAATTCATGAGGAAAGATGAATGCACCAATACATTTTAACAACAAACAAAACACGAGCAGTGGCATTAATAATGTCAGTTTGCTTAACAACTATGTATTGAGTCTTTTCTAGTAGATTTTTATCTATTCGCTGAAAGACTCATAACGAAGTCTTTCAGTCAGAAAAAGCCCTGGTTCGAAGTCTTCGATCAGGGCTTTTTTTTGCCCTGAAGAAAATTATTCTTGGTGAATAAAATGCCTATTAAAAGGGTCATAACAAAAGGAAAAGTACCCGTAAAAATATATACGGATGAAATAGAACACACGGCGATCAATCAGCTTTGTAATATCGCAGAGTTGCCGTTTATTCATAACCATATTGCCGTCATGCCTGATGTTCATTATGGCGTTGGCGCAACGGTTGGATCGGTTATTCCAACGAAAGGAGCCATTATCCCCGCTGCGGTTGGTGTTGATATTGGCTGTGGAATGAATGCCGTTCGATTGTCATTAACGGCGGTTCAGCTGCCGGATAATTTGCATCGAGTACGAACAGCAATCGAAGCGGCGGTACCTGTTGGTTTTAACATGCATAAAAAAGATATGGCAAAACGATCAACCTTGGATGCATTAAGAAACAGTTTGATCGCCATTACTGACAAACATCCACGTGTAAATAAAATGCAAAAAAAACCATTCCAAACTTGGGTTAGACAGTTAGGAACTTTGGGAGGTGGAAATCATTTTATTGAGCTGTGTTTAGATGAAAATAATGATGTTTGGATCATGTTGCACTCTGGCAGTCGTGGAATTGGAAATACGATGGGTAAGTATTTTATTGAATTAGCCAAACGAGATATGGGGAAGCAGCTGGGTCACTTACCCGATAAAGACTTAGCGTACTTTACTGAAGGCGCTGAACATTTTCATGATTACGTTGAAGCCGTACATTGGGCTCAAGATTATGCACTGTTTAACCGGCGTGAAATGATGCGTTTGATTATTGATGCTTTAACGAAAGTTTTACCTAGGTTTAAAGCAACAAAAGAAGCGATAAATTGCCATCATAATTATGTCGCGGTTGAAAACCATTTTGGTGAAAATGTTTTTATTACACGTAAAGGTGCGATTAGTGCGAATGAAGGTGAGCTTGGAATTATACCCGGTAGCATGGGTGCTAAATCTTTTATTGTTCGAGGTAAAGGTAATCCTAGTTCATTTTGTTCTTGCTCACACGGTGCGGGAAGAAAAATGAGCCGAAGTAAAGCGAAAAGAACATTCAGCGTTAGTGACATGGAGCAACAAACGGAAGGTATTGAGTGTCGTAAAGACAAAAGCGTTATTGATGAAATCCCTGGTGCTTATAAAGACATTGATCAAGTGATGGAGGATCAATTTGATCTGGTCGATGTTGTACATACATTAAAACAAATTGTTTGCGTGAAGGGATAAATAATTATGGATATTAATATTGCAAAAGAAGTGATTGAGTGTTTGCCGAAAGGTAAGACAAACTTCAGTTATTACAAGGATCGTTATGCTGCTTTTATTTTGACACAGGTAATTAATGAACGTTGCCATGTGTCTGAATTAAGGAAAACAAATTATGCGGGCCTGTTAAATAAAGCGGTGATTAAGGATCTGCTTTGTAACTCTGGAGATGGGATTATTAGACGTAGCGATCTTGAATTACTTTGGTTAGAAAGTTCTGAGAACTTTTTATTATCTTTAGACACTTGGGGGCATGGTGATCGCAGTTGGGATCAAATTTCTCGTGCGGGCTCTAATTTAGTTTTACAGTTGAATTTTTCTAATAAACACGAACAAATATTTCGTCAGTTAGTAAAGCCTGATGAAGAGCATGGTTTTAGTTTTTTTGATCATCCTGTTATGAAAAAAGGTCAACGAGATATATTTCGAGAAACCTTAGCTTGGGCCAGAATTGATTTTGATTTTACAACGAATGAAGCCTTGATCGAAGAACTACAAACGGATTGGTCAAGAATAGCAAAACGTATTTCTAAAAGGATTGAAGCAGGAGGATGCTTAGGATATCGCTATGGTACAAACACAACAGTGAGAAAAATGAAACGCTATGTCGAAAGTGTATTACAACGTTATGGAAAGATTTGGGATGAAGCGATGTTAACCGCATCGATACAATTTATTCGTCAGGAATTAGGGATTCAAAATATATATCTCCACACACCGGAGAGTGGTGCGGTGGTGAAAAAAATTAAGCATCGGCAACCACCACGCTCATTGTATACATCCCTACCCCGAAAATTCTGTTTTAAACAAACAGATGAAGCACCGAAGTTTCTGTCGCAAAACAGATCATTTCGGAAGTTGGAAAAGAAGCTGGGTGGAACTCAGTGGAATTTCCTTGATATGCCATTACTTTAGTTATATTTAGGGTTAAGCTTAAAAGCTAATTATGGCGGTTTAAATTGGTCAGGAGGTATTTATGTTAAGACCAACGAGGACGAGATTGAGAAATCCTGTCGCAACGTCACCCTTGTTACGTAAAGGTGGAGTTCATCAACGTTCAAAATCAGGTATTCGAGCTAAGGCAAAGCGTGAAACAGAAAACGCTTTAGCTGACTGGCACGAAACTTTGGAAGAAGAATGTATGACTACAATGACTCATTCCCAGAGCGATTCTGGGGATGATCGTCACAAAAACAGCATTTTTATAACTTTTCTCGCTAAAACCTGCATTTAGCTTTTCTCTTTTGCCCCATAATTGGGTACAATACGCGGTTTTTTAGAGCTGAAACTTATATTGGCTTTAAAGTTAGCAAACACAACAATTATTACTTCACTTTAAACTATCGAGCACGAATATGACTGATTTAGCGCTTTATCGAAACATTGGCATCTTTGCCCACGTGGACGCGGGTAAAACGACCACTTCTGAACGAATCCTTAGCCTTACAGGTAAGATTCATAAAATTGGTGAAGTTCATGATGGTGAAGCGACTACTGACTTCATGGATCAAGAACGTGAGCGTGGAATTACTATCCAGTCAGCAGCAACGAGTTGCTTTTGGAAAGATCACCGTTTAAATATCATCGATACCCCTGGACACGTTGACTTCACAATAGAAGTTTATCGTTCTTTGAAAGTACTTGATGGTGGCATCGGTGTTTTCTGTGGCTCTGGTGGTGTTGAGCCTCAGTCAGAAACTAACTGGCGTTATGCGAATGAATCAGAAGTTGCTCGTATTATTCTTGTTAATAAGCTTGACCGAATGGGTGCTGATTTCTACCGCGTTGTAGAGCAAGTCGAAAACGTACTCGCTGCAAACCCTCTCGTTATGGTTCTGCCAATAGGAATAGAAGATGATTTCGTTGGTGTTGTTGACCTACTAACGCGTAAAGCATGGGTTTGGGATGATTCAAGTGATCCAGAAAAATATGAATTACTCGACGTCCCTGCTGACATGGTTGAGAAAGTTGAAGAGTACCGCAACAAACTAATCGAAACGGTTGTTGAGCAAGATGATGATGTGATGGAAAAGTATCTTGACGGTGAAGAACCTGATATTGATACGATCAAACGATTGATCAAAAAAGGCACTATCGCACTAGATTTCTTCCCAACCTACTGTGGTTCAGCCTTTAAGAACAAAGGTATCCAGTTAATATTGGACGCTGTTGTTGATTACCTACCTAATCCTACCGAAGTTAAACCACAGCCTGAAGTTGATCTTGAAGGTGAAGAAACAGGTGAGTTCGCGATTGTTGATCCTGAAAAACCATTGCGCGCACTTGCATTCAAAATCATGGATGATCGTTTTGGCGCACTAACTTTCGTACGTGTTTACTCAGGTAAACTCGAAAAAGGAATGAGTATTCTCAACACCGCGACAGGCAAAACAGAACGAATCGGCCGAATGGTTGAGATGCATGCTGATGAGCGTATCGAATTAGAAAGTGCTCAAGCCGGTGATATCATCGCCGTTGTTGGTATGAAGAACGTTCAAACGGGCCACACATTGTGTGATATAAAACAGCCTGCAACGCTTGAACCAATGGTATTCCCTGCCCCAGTGATCTCGATGGCAATCTCACCAAAAGACAAAGCCGCTTCTGAAAAAATGGGTGTTGCTCTTGGTAAGATGATCAAAGAAGATCCTTCTTTCCACGTAGAGACCGATGAAGATAGCGGTGAAACTATTCTGAAAGGAATGGGTGAATTGCACCTTGATATCAAAATCGACATCCTAAGACGTACTCATGGTGTTGATGTTGAAGTTGGTAAACCACAAGTAGCTTACCGTGAGACTATCACTAGGCTGACTGAAGATAGCTACACACACAAAAAACAATCGGGTGGTTCTGGTCAGTTTGCTAAAATTGATTACACAATCGAGCCAGGCGAAACAGGTGCTGGTTTTGAGTTTGAATCAAAAGTAACGGGTGGTAATGTTCCTCGTGAATTTTGGCCTGCTGTTGAGAAAGGCTTCAAGTCAATGCTTGGTCAAGGTGTATTGGCTGGCTTCCCTTGCTTAGATTTTAAAGTGACATTGACTGACGGTGGCTTCCACGCGGTTGACTCCTCTGCTGTTGCCTATGAAATTGCTGCAAAGGGTGCTTTCCGTCAATCGATTCCTAAGGCAGGACCTCAGCTACTTGAGCCAATCATGAAAGTTGATGTGTTCACACCGGATGATCACGTTGGTGATGTTATCGGTGATTTAAACCGTCGTCGAGGCATGATTAAATCACAAGATGCGGGTCCAACGGGTGTTCGTGTTAAAGCAGATGTTCCTTTGAGCGACATGTTTGGTTACATCGGTGATTTGCGTACGTTTACTTCTGGTCGTGGGCAATTCTCTATGGAATTTTCACACTATATGCCTTGTCCTAAGAATGTTTCGGAAGAAGTCATCAAGGAAGTACAAGAACGTAACGAGAAAAAATAATTTTAGCGATGTCTAGCTAGCTGGATGTTTTTTCTAGCTAACTTAAAAGGGCCATTATTATGAAGGGAGTTTCTCTTGATAGTAATGGTCTTTTTTTTTAACTCGATAAAAGTTTAGAGAGCTAAACTTTACTTATTCATTCAAAGTCTCATAGATAAATAAAACATCATGAAAAAATTACTGTTCATCGTAACTTGTTTGTTCTTTAATTTAACAGCTGCTCATGCAGAAATAGAGCTTTCACTAGAAAAAATTCTCTACAAAAACTGCTATACCAGTTATAAAGATCAATATGTAAATTTCAAAAACCATAAAGTTTTTACTTATGCGATGGATGAGAAAGGTCTAAATAGTTGTGGTTGGGCTTATGGACATGAGGATCTTGAGCAGGCAAAAAAAGATGCGATTATTTCATGTCAAAGAAACAAGGTTAACTCTGACTGCAAATTCATCGATATTGATGGAGAAATTGTCGTTAAAAAAGGCGATTTCCCAACCTTAATCACTGCTGATGAACAGAAGCTCAGTGAAGATGAGTTGAATCAAATGATGAAGGATGCCAAGCCAATTATAAATGGGAACTGTCTACCCTTTTATCAGAAGTATCTTACCTCAATGCACGGACACCGTTCTTTTGCATATGTCAGAGATAACGATGGTCGTTATGCTTGTGGCATGAGTGGAAGTGGCCACAGTATTATTGAACCAGCAAAGAAACAGGCTTTAGAGCAATGTGAAATCAATAGAGATAAAAGAGGCAATAAAAATCCAGAAAGCGCCTGTAAAATTTATGCGACAAATTATGATGTTGTGATTAAACATGGAGATTTCTCAGTTGTTCCTGAACCAACATCTTACATGAAGGCACTGGTCACTGGTGATGTTGAACGGGTTGAAGAATTCATCTCTAACGGAGCAGATGTAAACTTTAAATCTAAAGAAGGTATTACTCCAGTCTTTGTTGCTGCGATGAGAGGGAATCTTGAGTTATATGAATTTCTATTGAAAAAAGGAGCGGATTATCGCGTAGTTCATAACGATGGTAGCAACCTTCTTATGGCCGCAGTTGGAGGTGGAAATATCAATATCCTTCAGTCATTGTTAGAAAAAAATCTGGATATTAATCAACAAAATAATGATGGAAATACTTCACTACATCTCGCAGTTATGAAGTTTGAAGTTCCACTCATCAAAACACTTATAGAACATGGCGCGGATATTACTAAAGAAAATAATAAAAGTATGTCTCCACAAACATTGGCTTTGCCGATAAAGCTAGATCTAAATGATCTTAAAAGCAAAGCTTCAGAAATTGTCGATGTCAACGCTAGAGACGAAGATGGTTGGACGCCTCTTTTCTGGGCGACTAAAGAGAATAATCTGCAGAAAATAAACAGCTTGCTTGATCAGGGTGCTGATATTAATGCACAAGATCAATTTGGTAGTACTGCACTTGTTTATGCTATTAATCATCAGCACATTGCTGCGCTTAAGCTTTTAATTGCTAAGGGAGCAGATGTTAACAATAAAGATCTTGAAGGAGTAACACCATTGATGGATGCTGCTTATAAAAAAAATATAGTCATTATTAAGTTCTTACTTAAATCTTCAGCTGATAAAAGTTCAACAGATATGGCAGGAAAAAAAGCATTACAACATTTGCCCTCGAATGCATCAGATGAGTTAAAAGAATTACTCAAATAAAAATTTATCCGTAGTGAAAACCGAATATTTTTAAAGTGATACGAGATAATGATAACAAGTAAAAATATTAAGGATGTCATCATTATTGGAGCAAGTGCTTCCGGTTTAATGTGTGCTATTGAAGCTGGCAAGCGTGGACGAAAAGTGATCGTGCTCGATCATGCTAATAAAGCTGGTAAGAAAATTCTTATGTCTGGTGGAGGTCGCTGTAACTTCACCAACTATGAAGTTAGCGCTAATAACTTTGTATCCCATAACCCACATTTTTGTAAATCAGCATTGAGTCGATTTAATCAATGGGATTTTATTGGGTTAGTTAATAATTACGAAATTCCATTTCACGAACGCGATCATGGTCAATTATTTTGTAATGATAGTGCTGCTGATATTTTGAATATGCTGCTCGATGAGTGTAAAAAAAATGATGTGCAGATCATTTTGAATTGTAATATTGTTCAGACTGAACAACTTAAAGATAAACAATTTGTGATCAAGAGTTCAAAAGGATCTTTTCAATCTGAAGCATTAGTCATCGCAAGTGGTGGGCTTTCTATTCCGAAAATGTGCGCCAGTCCTTTTGGTTATCAAGTTGCAGAGCGGTTTGGCCATAAAATCTGGCCGACATCGGCAGGGCTTGTTCCTTTTACCTTGCAACCAGAAGAGAAAGAAAAGTTTTCAGAACTGTCCGGTATCGCCGTAGATAGCATCATTAGTAATGAACGCATTTCGTTTAGAGAAAACCTGCTATTTACTCATAGAGGTTTAAGTGGTCCCGTTGTTTTACAGATGTCTTCTTACTGGATACCGGGTGAAGTTGTTAGTATAAACTTATTACCGGATCTTGATATTCTTGATCTATTAAAACAAAAGCAATCAGATAAAGTACAAAGTAAATTAAAATCGGTGCTGTTTGAATTGCTGCCTAAACGTCTCATCCTAAGCTTGTTGTCAGAGGAGTTACTTGACCAATCAATACAAAGCATGTCACATAAAAACTTTTTTTTAATTGCTGAGAACTTAAATAACTGGCAGATCAAACCCAATGGGACAGAGGGTTATCGAACTGCGGAAGTTACTTTAGGCGGTGTTGATTGTGATGAACTTTCTTCAAAAACGATGGAGTCAAAAAAAGTTTCTGGACTTTATTTTATCGGAGAAGTAGTAGACGTTTCTGGCTGGTTAGGTGGTTATAATTTCCAATGGGCTTGGTCTTCGGGTTGGGTTGCTGGGCAAGTTGTTTAGAATTTTGGGAGCAGAACTAAAATGAGAATATGGGTGGATGCAGATGCTTGTCCTGTTGTAATAAAACAAATTTTATTTCGGGCAGCGGAACGAACAGAAACCTATGTAACACTGGTTGCAAATCATGCTATGACAACGCCCCGCTCAAAGTTTGTTAGTTTACTGCGTGTGCAATCTGGTTTTGATGTGGCAGATAATGAAATCGTTAAACAATTAGAGGCTGGAGATTTAGTGATCACGGCTGATATTCCACTTGCTGATGAAGTTATCGAAAATGGTGGCCATGCTTTAAACCCGCGTGGACAACTTTATACTAAAGATAATATTAAAGAACGTTTAGAAATTAGAGACTTTATGGACTCCATGCGTTCGACGGGTTTGGAAGTTGGGGGTGGCCCACCACCAATGAATCAAAAAGATCGACAGGATTTTGCAAATAACCTCGATAAAATTTTATCCAAGAAAAAGAAATAGCTGATGAATAATTCAGAGTCAATATCATACGGAACGATAGCCAGGTTATTACACGGATCTGTCGGCCTGCTCTGCATTGTTTTATTTAGTATGGGATTATGGATGGAGGGACTTTCTGCGGAACATAATTGGTTTTTCATTGCGCCTTTTTTTCATAAATTATTAGGCACTTTATTGTTTTTTTAATCATTCTCAAGCTTATTTGGACTTTATTAACACCGCCACCTAAACCACTTAATAGCCACTCAAGTATTGAAACGAAAACAGCACATACTGTTCATTTATTGATCAATACTTTGTTGTTTCTAATTTGTATCAGCGGCAATATTATGTTGATGTCAGTAGCTGATAAATATTCAGTCAATGAGGTGGTCAATTTGGCTGAAGCGACAGGCATTATCAATCTTCGTGAGATTGCACACATTGCTCACTTGCAGGGCTGGTCTTTATCCATTTATGCGCGGTGGTAAAACATACGCTTTTTGATCGTGATAGAACACTGCGAAGAATGTTTGGCAAATAAAGCTTACTCTTTACCACGAGCCATTTGTGAAGCGACTCGAATCCGTTCAGCAGGCACGCCTAGTTGCTCGATCAAATATTGTTTAAACTCACCATCGTAGTCTTGAAGCTTTAACGCTTCTTGCATACAGAGTAGCCAAGCATCACGTTGCTCTTCTTTTATATCCAAATAAGCATGAAATGATGGTATTGCGATAGAGCCATACTTCTCAGCATAGTTTCTAGGGCCGCCCATCCACCCCATTAGAAATACAGCCAACTTATCTTTTATCGTAACGAGTTTAGCCTTATGCATCGCTCTAATCTCTTGAGCCGCGGGCAGTGTTTCCATTTGATGATAAAATTCATCGACCAGTTTTCTTATTCCCTCTTCACCACCAGCGGCTTGAAACGAAGCATCGCCTTCACCATATATTGCCATAACATTTCTCACCTAACTGTATTTTCATTTGTACCGTGCTACTACAATATCAGTAGTGCTGATTCACCTGCAAACAAATATCCCATAGAATATGATTATATTGATATATATAGGGTTTAAAGTGCATAAAATTGCGATATTCGTAGATGTACAAAATATTTATTACACCACGCGGCAAGCTTATGATCGTCAGTTTAACTATCGAAAACTATGGCAGCGGATAAGTAACCAAGGTGAAATAGTCGCGGCAACAGCCTATGCCATTCATAGAAATGATGATCAACAACACAAGTTTCAACAAGCACTAAAGCATATTGGTTTTGATATAAAACTAAAGCCCTATATTCAACGAAGTGATGGTTCGGCAAAAGGTGACTGGGATGTGGGTATAACCATCGATATTATGGATATGGCAAAAGATGTGGATAAGGTCGTTCTATTGTCCGGTGACGGCGATTTTGATCTTTTACTGACGAAGATTCATAACGATTACAATGTGACGACAGAAGTCTACGGTGTGCCTGCATTGACAGCTAATTCATTAATTGAAGCTGCGAATATTTACCAACGAATTGAAGATGATTTGCTACTTTAAAATTTAGGCTTATCAACCGTTATAAAAATTAAATACAGTCATCTAAAAAAGCTGGCTAAGGATAAAAATGACCATAGTATTCGAAGAGTTGGATTATCAAGAAACGCCCTTAGGTGCGATCAGTTTACGTCGACGGTCTGATCCTAAACTGGATGGCAAAATTCTTTACGAGGTGTTGTTGGGCGAAGAGTATTTGATGTCTAGTCTATTCCCTGATGCTGAAATAGAGCTCTCGAAGCTTGCACTTGCGTCACTTAATGCTGAGAAAAATAAACTGGATATTGTTGTCGGTGGACTTGGTCTGGGTTACACCGCCGTTGCGGCATTAGAAAGCGCAACAGTAAAATCCTTGATGGTGATTGATGTTATGGAGCCAGTGATCAATTGGCATCAACAAGGACTGGTTCCATTAGGAGAAGAACTCACGAATGATCCGCGAACAACGCTTGTACATGCTGATTTTTTTGCTTCTGCAACCACTGGATCTTGTGGTTTTTATCCAGATGAACCGACTAAGCTTGTGCATGCTGTGTTGCTCGATATTGATCATTCGCCACGGCATTGGCTAAACGAAGAAAATGGTCATTTCTATACAAAAGATAGTTTGTCGAAAATGTCAGAAAAGATTCATGATGGTGGCCTTTTTGGGCTTTGGTCGAATGATCCACCTGATGTTGAATTTATTGCTTTACTGGAGAAAATGTTCGCGAAAGTAGAATCGCATGTCGTGACTTTTCCTAGCCCTTACAAAGATGGTGATTCGACGAACACAGTCTATTTAGCCTATAAAAAATCATGAGTACCGAAATAGAACAAGTCACTCGCTGGCTCGATGAAGTCGTTATTGGTCTTAACCTCTGCCCGTTTGCTAAACAACCAAGACGCAATGAACAAGTGCGTTTTGTCAGTAGTACAGCTGATCAGCCGGAGGCGCTATTGGAAGATGTTTATGATGAACTGAGTTTGATAGAACAAACTGAAACGATCGAAACAACCTTATTGATTGTTCCTAAACTATTGTCAGATTTTGATGAATATAATCAGTTTTTAGATCTAGTCGATCAACTATTAATCAAGTTCGATTGGGATGGTACTTTTCAAGTTGCCAGCTTCCATCCCGATTATTGCTTCGCTGACACTGCACCAGATTCAATGGAGAACCTAACGAATCGTTCACCCTTCCCTATCTTGCATATCATCCGTGAAGCAAGCATAGAGAAGGCTGTCGAAAACATTACTGCACCGGATGAAGTTTATAAAAACAACATTCAAACGGTGAGTAATCTATCCCAAGAGCAAATCAAAAAGCTCTTTTATTATTTATAGTTTTAGCCGTTGACCCAAAAATGTACATAGATACTCGCGGCATAACCTAAAGCGATAACGGGTGTCCATTTGAGGTGCCCGAAGAAGGTGTACATTCCGCGAGCTTGTCCCATCAGAGCAACACCCGCTGCCGAACCTACGGAAAGCATACTACCGCCAACACCAGCAGTTAGTGTGACTAACAACCATTGCACTTCAGGCATGTCTGGGTTCATTGTTAATACAGCGAACATCACCGGAATGTTATCGACAATAGAAGATAGGAAGCCGACTAGAATGTTCGCTTGTGTCGCACCGAGTTCGTTGTACATAAACTCTGATGCAATACCAAGATAACCAATTAGACCAAGACCACCAACGGCCATGATTACTCCGTAGAAGAAAAATAAGGTATCCCACTCAGCTTGTGAAATCTTATTAAAGAAATCAAATGGTTGGTCTTCTTTTTCTAAACCAAACTCTTCGCGACCATCAGGAAAGTTTTTGTCGATCTGATTATCTTTGAAGCCATGTTTTCTTTTCAAAATATAACCAAAAATACCAAGATAACCAAAGCCTGTCATCATGCCGAAGGCCGCTGGTAACTGTAGGAAATTATGAAAAAGAACGGCTGTCACAATGGTCAATAAAAACAAAGCAACAATGACCATACCGCCTGGCTTCATTGGAAGTGTTTTTTCATTCGTCTCAGCTGGCTTTCCTGCGGGTACAGCCAACTGCATGATCATTGCGGGCACAACAAAGTTAACTACTGACGGAATGAACAAGTTGAAAAACTCAGTGAAAGGAAGGATCCCTTTCTGCCAAACCATGAGCGTTGTTATATCACCGAAAGGGCTAAATGCACCACCAGCGTTTGCTGCAACAACAATATTGATGCAAGCAAGTGATACAAACTTAGGCTTGTCAGGTGCCACTGTCATAACAACTGCGCACATGATCAAAGCGGTCGTAAGATTGTCTGCTATAGGTGAAATAAAGAAAGCGAGTATGCCGGTTAACCAAAAAAGTGCACGATAACTAAAACCTTTAAAGACTAACCAGTCACGCAAGACATCGAAAACACGTCGTTCTATCATCGCGTTGATGTAAGTCATCGCAACTAACAGAAAAAAGAAAAGCTCTGCATATTCTAGAAAATTATGACGTAGCGCATGTTCAACGACATCATCATAACCATGTTGTTGGTATGCAAATGCGATCAACACCCAAATAATACTGGAGGCGATCAGAATAGGTTTAGATTTACGCAAATGTATCTGCTCTTCCATGATGATCAGGATGTAAGCAATAACAAAAACGAATAAACAGATATAACCAATAGCACTATTGGTTAGGTCAAGATGTGCGGCATCACTAGCAAATGATGTTATCGGCATAAACAACGATGCAAGGGCCAGTATTAAATGTGAAACTTTATACACTCTCATTCCTATGGGTTTTGTTAAGGAGCGGCGAGTATACAGAAGAACACCGTTACTTTATTAATTTATAGGAAAAAGTAGGGTTGTTTATTCAATAATTACTAATATTATTGTAAATAATAAGAGGTATATGTTTTGCTGTGAATTTAGAGCTTATTCTTTATCGTCCAACATAATTTTTAGATCGGCGAATGGACTAAAAGTCGCGGCAGAATTTGTACTGCCACCCGTTGAAGTATTACCACGTAAAGCCTCAGTATGACGTTGATGCTCGTTGTCATGACAATATAAGCATAATAATTCCCAGTTACTGCCATCGGCTGCATTATTATCATGGTTATGATCACGATGGTGCACCGTTAACTCATGTAGGTTTTCACGCGTAAACTCGCGTGCACAACGACCACAAATATGCGGATACATCTTAAGCGCCTGACCACGATAGCTTTTTTCACGAAGCTCACTAGCCTTGCGTGCGTCAGCTACAACCTGATTTAACTTATTGTCATTTGAATTCGTCATACAAACCTCAAACACTTAAACGTTATTAAATAATGTCGTCCATGCTAAATATCGTATTAATCAGACTTTTTTTGTTGATTATAAACGTTATCTGGAATCGCTTTTTTTTCTGTATTGGGTCGATATTTTTCTTGCATACCGCTCAGAAAATTGCGCAAAACCTGATCCTGACATTGTCGGTAATGTTTATGACCTTTTTTACGGAAAAAAGCACTCAACTCATGATTACTGATGCGAAGCTCGGCTAATTCTAAAATTGCAAGAATATCGTCGGCTTGTAGATCCAAAGCAATTTTCAACTTACGAAAGATTATATTATTCGACAAACGCTTTTCAGGTTCAGGCTGGGGCCCATCTTTTTTGCCGCGTCGATCATTGATAAAACCATTCAAAAAGGAAGCTAATTGACTATCGGTGAGATCTTTATAGTCAACATCATCTTCCTTCTTCAACCAATCACTGATCTCAGCACGAGAAACTTCAAGATCGGCCTGTTTAAACAAATCAATCATCTTCGTATCGTTATAATCAAAGGTGTAGCGGATACGGCGTAGGATGTCGTTATTGGTCATGTTAAGCCTGTTATGCTATTAGTAATAATTTTCGCTAGTTTATAGAACATCCTTTAATATTCAATCAATCATTCAGTAAATAATAACTAGATGTATTGATTTAGCTAACTTGTACTACATTTATATTTAGGGCGCGATAGAAAATTGGGTGAATATAAACTGTGAAACTATTCTTTAGTTGCCCTGCAGCAATAAAGGATCCTTTGTTATTGAGACTAAAATGTTTGAGTTGAAGGGGTGGTTTTTATTCCTATTAACCCAGTAATATATAAGTCTCCAACTAAATTGTACCATTGCAAGTCATTATCATTATGCTGATAAAGGCTAGTTGACGGTTAAGGTTTTGCCGAGGTTTATCCATTTAAATCAGCATAGATGCCATCAACTATCTTATAACCATAACCGCCCTTGGAAAGATCGTCATATGAACAAGGTCAACAAAATCGCTACTATAATAGTGAGCAGCATCGCGAACATCGACAGGATAAACGTTACAACCGAACTTATGAGTATAGAGGCCATCATTAAATTGGTATTTCAGTCGCTAGTATAAAGGGGTTATTAAGTCCCTTTTTTACATTTGAGATGTTGTACTGTTAATAGCTTTTAATAAATCGTTCTCGAAATTGAAGTTTGTTTCCTTACTACAATAACATTTTATTGTAGCTTTAAGTGCGGGGTTCCCATTGGTATAGCTTGCCAATTGTTCAATTATTGTTTGAGCACACTCACCGATTATTCCATCCGAATCATCAATACCGTTAACGAGTTTTTTATCAATTCTTTGTATGAGCTTCCAAAGGTATTGAGCATTTTCTTTAGTGGCTGATAACTCACTTATGGCTTGTAAAATAATGCCTGATCCAGTGGCAAGTTTTCGTTGGTAATGGAACCAGTCGCTAGATGACCCTGTGTAGATGCATAAATTGCGCATACCTTTTGTTACGATTTTTTTTATTTCGGGGAGATCCGTTGGACGTGGAGTTACGTTGGTTGGTGAGTTTATGTCTAGTACGGAGAGTGCCAATGCGAGAAGATGTTTACACATCAAACCACGTTGCCCCATGTAACAACTACAATCGCCTTGGTCTACTTCCTTTGCTGATATGCGAACGCTATATGGCGTTGAGCCAGCAACGATTGCTGAATAGCCTAGTCTAGTCTCTGTTATATTGCCCACTTTACCTTGTTGATATAAGTCATGAGCACGTTTAAACATGGCTGGACTATCAGCAAACTCGATATCGGCTAATGTGAATTTTGCTAGTTTCATATGTATTACGCTGAAATTTTTGATAAATTTTTAAGTAGTATTTAAGCTTTCAAGCGATACCCAGTTTTAAATATCCACCATATAATTCCTAAGCAAAGAAACATAAAGAGTAATGTCATGCCTAAACTCACCGCTATATTGACATCAGCGACACCGTAGAAGCTCCAACGAAACCCACTGATCAAGTAAACCACTGGGTTGAATAAGGTAATCTTTTGCCACAGTGGCGGTAGCATGTTGATCGAGTAAAAACTGCCACCTAAAAATGTCAATGGCGTCACGATCATCATCGGAACGATCTGCAATTTTTCAAAGCTGTCTGCCCAAAGCCCTAATATAAATCCGAACAAGCTGAAGGTTAATGCGGTTAGCACTAGGAAACCAAGCATAAAATAAGGATGTTGAACTTCATAATCAACAAAAAGTCTTGCGGTTAGTAAGATGAGTAATCCAAGCGTGATGGATTTTGTCATTGCAGCACCTACATATCCGATCAATATTTCTACGTAGGATAAAGGGGCGGAAAGTATTTCGTAGATACTGCCGGTAAATTTCGGCATGTAGATCCCAAATGATGCATTTGAAATACTTTCGTTTAACAATGACAACATGATCAAGCCGGGAATGATAAATGCGGCATAACTAATACCATCGATTTCACCCATGCGTGATCCAATGGCCGCACCGAAAACAATAAAGTATAAGGAGGTTGATAAAACGGGCGATGCGACACTTTGCATAAGCGTGCGAATGCTGCGGGACATTTCGAATAAATAAATAGATTTGATCGCATAGAAATTCATTATTTTTCTCTCACTAGATTAACGAAAATTTCTTCTAATGAACTCTCGCTTGATTTGATGTCGTTAAAATCAATATGATGTTTTTCAAGTTGACGTAATAAACCGCTAATGCTGGATTTTTTCTGGCTGTCAAAGGTATAGACTAGTTCACTGCCCTGCTCTTGTAGCTCTAATGAATATTCGTTGAGCTCACTAGGAATGGTTTGTAAAGGATTTTTTAGATGTATAGCGAGTTGTTTTTTTCCGAGTTTTTTCATCATGTTTTTTTTATTTTCAACCATAATGATTTTTCCCTGATTGATGACACCAATCCGATCAGCCATCTCTTCAGCTTCTTCAATGTAATGTGTGGTTAGAATGATCGTCACGCCCTTTTCTCGTAAACCACGTACCATTTCCCACATATCTCGTCTTAGTTCGACATCAACCCCAGCGGTTGGCTCGTCTAAAAATAAAATATCGGGTTCATGTGAGAGTGCTTTTGCGATCATTACGCGACGTTTCATGCCGCCAGAAAGTGTCATGATCTTTGAGTCTTTTTTGTCCCATAACGAGAGATCACGTAGCACTTGTTCTATGTATTTTTTATTACGTGGCTTGCCGAATAATCCACGGCTGAAATTAACCGTAGCGATAACGGTTTCAAACATATCGGTTGAAATTTCTTGTGGAACCAAGCCAATTTTAGAGCGGGCCGATCGAAAATCACTAATGATATTATGTCCGTCCGCAAGCACTTCACCACTACTGGGATTTATGAGGCCGCAGATGGTGCTGATCAATGTTGTTTTACCCGCTCCATTAGGGCCGAGCAATGCGAAGATCTCTCCTCTTTTTATACTCAGGTTGATATTGTTCAGCGCCTGAAATCCACTCGCGTATATTTTATTTAGATTTTTGATCGAAATGATCGTTTGCATGTATCACCTTGTTTCTTTGGTTTCATCATTGAAATTGTAGTTAGAATATTCTTACCATTTGTATGACAGATTACTCTTCTGTTTTAAAGGGTAATAATTGTGCCGCACTTTTTTTATACTCAGCCATACTTTGTGTTTCTTGTTTCACATAGCGATCGATTGCGGTAGAAAACTGTGAATCATTGATCCAATGTGCTGAATACGTGGTGACGGGTTGAAAACCACGGCTAATTTTGTGTTCGCCTTGAGCGCCTGAATCGAAGCGTTGCAATTTATGTTCAATACAATACTCGAGACCTTGGTAATAACAGGCCTCAAAGTGCAGGCTGTTATATTCATCAAAACAACCCCAGTATCGGCCATATAAGGTGTCATCACCAACGAAACTCAAAGCCGCTCCTATATAGACACCATTTTTGACCGCCATGATCAACAATAGTTGTTCTGGCATTGTCGCAGCCAATTCATGGAAAAAGCTGAGTGATAGATAGGGAGACATATTTCGTTTTAAATAGGTCATTTGATAAAAAGGATAAAAGGCTTGCCATTGTTGTTCTGTTATATCTGAGCCTGAAATTTTAACCAGTTCAATCCCCTGCTCTTGAACCCAGCGTCTTTCTCGGCGAACATTTTTCCGTTTTTTCATGCTGAAATGTGATAAGTAATCATCAAAATGTTTATAATTTTGGTTAGCCCATCTGAACTGTACCGTTTCTCGAATGATCAGATCGGCTTCTCTAAGAATATCGATTTCAGGCTTGGTTGGAAACAAACAATGCCAAGACGAAATATTGTTTTCTACGGCCTGACTTTTTAAGAATGAAGTAATGGCTTGATAAACGATGATCGGATCAGCCGTTTTATTAATTAAAAGTCTAGCACCTTCACAGGGTGTGAAAGGAACAGCAGTCACCCATTTCGGAAAATATGCTAAACCATTTCGATGGTAGGCATCAGCCCAGATGTGATCAAAGATATATTCGCCGTTGGAATTGTGTTTTTCATAAAGAGGCATGATGGCGATTAAAACGTCACTATCACCTTGTGTTTCATAAACGAGGCAGTGGCGCGGTAACCAACCACTGGTTTCGCTGACAGCGCCACTATTTTCTAAAGCTGCTAGAAATTCGTAACGTAAGAATGGGTAGTTCGAGTTTAGGAGCTCGTTCCATTGAATGCTACCAATGTCAGTGATGCTATTGATCAGCTTGATTATCATGCTGTAAAGATAACATTATTCTTAGCGACAAATAGTTAAAAAATAGGCATATTGGTATGATTAAAAATGAAAATAGGAAATATATGGATAAACCTTTCTCTCAGGCTTGTGAAAATAATAAACAACCTATTCTGAATATATTGCAGACTATTTTTACCAGTGACGGTGATGTCCTTGAAATAGGCAGTGGTACGGGACAGCATGCTGTTTATTTTGCTGAGCACTTACCGGACATATGTTGGCAGCCGACAGAGGTAGCTGAACACTTAGCTGTTGTTTCTCAATGGGTTGATGAAGCTAAGCTAAGTAATGTTAAGTCGCCGATTATGCTTAATGTTGAGGATCAACCATGGCCGTTTACACAGCTGGATGCTGTGTTTACCGCTAATACGCTCCATATTATGAGCTGGGAAAAGGTTGAGATATTTTTTGCGCGATTAGGTCAATATCTACAGACAGGTGCTAAATTTTGTAGCTACGGCCCTTTTAATAAAAATGGAGTTTACACGAGCGAAAGCAATGCAAATTTTGATCGTTGGCTGAAGCAACGTGATCCGTTGAGTGGTATTCGTCATATAGAGGATCTTATCCAACTCGGACAAGCGAATGGTATCGAGCTGATCGCAGAGTTAGCGATGCCCGCTAACAATCAATGTCTAATCTGGAAAAAATAACGCATAGAATTTAAAAAGCTACTCTAACACTTTTCTATAAAAGTCCTTTTTACTCGATAGTGGCTTTGATAGCGTATAACTCTGGTATGATGCAGCCATTTTTCCACGGTACACCAACATGACCAGCGACAGCTTTACTAGCCTTTCCATTTCTGACGAACAAAAATCCAATCTAGAGTCACTCGGTTATAGCAAAATGACCGCGATTCAAGCGGAGTCACTACCTCATGTATTAGAGGGAAAGGATCTTATCGCAAAAGCGAAAACAGGCAGTGGCAAAACAGCCGCTTTCGGAATTGGCTTACTGGAACAGATCAATCCACGTTTTTTTGGCGCACAGGCTTTAGTTTTGTGCCCCACTCGTGAGCTGGCTGATCAAGTTGGCAAAGAGTTACGTAGGTTGGTTCGCTGTGTTCCCAACATCAAACTCGTTTTGTTATGTGGAGGCAAACCTTTCGGATTACAAAAAGGTTCGTTGGAGCATGGCGCACACATTATTGTCGGTACACCTGGACGAATTCAAGATCATATTAATCGCGGCACTTTGGAGCTTCAAGGCCTAAAAACGCTTGTCTTGGATGAAGCCGATCGCATGTTAGACATGGGTTTTATCGATATAATCAATGAGATTATTGCTGCGACCCCGAAACAACGCCAGACCTTGCTTTTCTCTGCAACTTATCCTGACGCAATAAACAAGATGTGTCGTTCGATATTAAAAGATCCTGTTACTGTGACGGTTGAATCAGAGCATAGCTCAGCGATTATAGATCAGACTTTTTATCCTATAAAAAATAATGACCGAGATGAAATTTTATTAGCCTTATTTGAACATCATAAACCAGCATCAGCATTAGTTTTCTGTAAGACAAAAATTAAATGTGATGAAGTCGCTAGTTTTTTACGTAGCAAGAATTATGAGGCATTGGCGATTCATGGTGATTTAGAGCAGCGTGAACGCGATCAAGTACTGGTTCAGTTTGCTAATAATAGCTGTTCCGTATTAGTCGCCACCGACGTTGCCGCGCGTGGTTTAGATATTAAATCTTTACCTGCAGTGATCAATTATGAGTTACCACATGATCCTGAAATTTATGTTCATCGAATTGGTCGAACAGGCCGAGCCGGTGAAAAAGGTATTGCCTTGAGTTTATTTAGCGAGCGTGAAATGAGTCGTGTTAATGCGATTGAAGATTATCAACAACAAAAGTGTCCGATCGAAAAACCGGAGTGGTTGAAAAAAGATCCAAATTACCAACAACAATCTTCTATGGTGACACTACAACTGGATGCTGGAAAGAAAAATAAATTACGCCCGGGTGATCTGTTGGGTGCTTTAACGGGCGACGCGGGTTTAAAAGGATCGCAAATCGGTAAAATTGATATTTTCGATACCTTCAGCTATGTTGCAATAGAGCATTCAGCGTATAGAAAAGCGCTAGACTACTTTTCCAATGGCAAGGTTAAAGGCCGTGGTGTTCGCGCTAGAAAAATTTCTTAATGCTTGTCGAGTGATTGGAAGCTAATAACTTCTGCAACAATCTCATCTGCCAGTTTTGTTAAAGCCGCTTGTTGAGCGACGACGTAGCTTAAAAAGTCATTGCTCTCCAGGTTGATCTGGTGTCTACTTTTACGGCTGGTGATTAGCCGCTTATCTTTCTGTGTAAGCAAATCCCAGTGCGCTTCTAAAATAATTTCTTTGCCTAACTCACCATCAAGTCGATCAATACGGATGCGTGCTTCAAACTCAGGTCGTAGATCACGTGCCCAAGGATAATGCATGATCGCTTGGCTACCTGAAACTTGCATTGCTCGTTCGATTAATATTCCCTGGATTTCTTCGCGTAAAGATCCTGCCCATTGATTCTGTTCGGAAAGCAATATTTCATTATTATTTTTACGATAAATAATTTGAGGTCTATTAAGCATTCTAGGAATTTCAACAGGGCCAATACCTAAACTTAGATCAGTTGCTACAGCAGGAATTATTTCCGTTGTTTGAATGGGTGTTAAAGAAAAATAACGAGCTTCAGTCGTTGGTGTGCTTGAACATGCACTCAAACCTAATAGAACAAAACCAAACAAAAATAGTTTTTGGAAAAAATAGCGCTTCATAAAGTTATTCCTAGGTTTATTCCTAATTTATTTGCCAAAAATCAATGCATCTGGTTTGCGTTGTAAGGTATCAACCAAGGCATTGAGGCTGCGTGAGGCTTCGGTTAATTCTTCTAATAATATGCGAAGTTTATAATGAAACTGAGAGTCTTCAGAAAACGATGAAGCAGTTTCTGATAAGGTGACATTCATATTGTTGAGTGTCACGCCAACTTGTTTCATAGTCTCTTCGGTAGTTACCAAGGTTTTGTCCGCTGCGCCTAATGCCTTGTTCAATTTATGAGAAACTGGCGAAAACTGGTCGGCAAGTTGGCCGAACTTCTGACTGGTTTTATTAATTTCAGCCAACATTTTTTCTAGGTTTTGCAGGCTCTTTTTGTTCTCTGGAATTGAGACTAACTTTTTAAATTCTAAGATGGTTTCATTAAGGTTAGTCACTACTTCATCAAGTGGCATGTTCTCTAGTTTTGAAGCGATACTTGAGATGCTTCGAGTCAGCTGTCCTAACTGACCTGGAGCAGTAGGAAATTTAGGATAATAGCCCGTGTGTTGAATTACTCCGGGCTTTCCTTTTTCATCAAAATCTAATTCGATATACATTTGGCCTGTTAAAAGGTTACCTGTTTTAAGGCTTGCTTTTAGACCGTTCGCAACCATGCCTTCGATGATTTCTGTTGGTTCGATGGCATCATCTTGTAGTGATAAACGTTCTGGATATAGCTCGACCAAAACGGGAGTTTGGACATTCAAAGAGATTGGATCAATACGCGTTTCTTTGTCAAGTAATTTACCAACAGTGGTTCCTCGAAAGTCGAGAGGAGCCCCAACTGATAAGCCTTTCAGTGTTTCGTCAAAATAAAGAACATATTCTAACTTTAACGATGGAGCTTCTTCATTAATACTGCTTATGTTTGGATAAAGGTAATATTCTTGATGTTCATTAGCAGGAGTGCCGGTTGTTAAATTGCGTGGGGTATCAAACGCGATTCCGCCACTCATTAGTGCTGTTAATGATTCCATATGTGCTTGAATACCATCAGCGCCAAGGCTCAGATCAAAACCGCTGCTGTTCCAAAAGCGACTATTTTTTTGTACTAATTTATCATAAGGCGTGTGTATGAAAATATTTAAATTAACATGTTTACCCGACTCATGAAGTTTGTAATGAACGACTTCTCCGACCTGAATTTGACGATAATAAATAGGCGCACCAATATCCAGAGATCCAAGTTGTGATGTTTTTAAATAAAAAGTTTTTCCTTCTGTTGATGATGCAATTTGTGGGGGTTCTTCCAGGCCAATATAAATTTTGGGTCTGTCTCCCATGTCAGCCTCACCCGGATCCATAACGATGTAGACACCTGATATCAGTGTGCTTAGCCCACTAATACCTTGTGCGCTGATCCTTGGTCTTACTGCCCAAAAATTACTATTTTCATTGAGGTGTTGGCCGATTGTTTTTGAGAGTTCTACGGTGACAATAACTTTTTCTAGGTTTGAATCGAGTTGAATTTTTTTAACCTTACCAACATCAACATCTTTATAGCGAACACGGGTTTTCCCCACTTCAAGGCCTTCGGCACTACTAAAACTGATCATGATTTCAGGGCCTTTATCGCTAAGCACTTTAAAGGCTAACCAACCACCAGCAAATAATGCGATCAACGGTACGATCCAGACTAATGAAATACTTTTTGAACGGGTTATTTTTGCAGTTGGTAGATCGTTCAAATCAAAGTTTTCAGATAAATTATTGTTGTTTTCTTGTTTCACAAGTATCCCAAATTAAACGTGGATCAAAATTATGTGCGGCAAGCATTGTCGAAATAACGACTAATGCGAATGCGATGGAACCAACCCCTACTTTAACATAGGCCAGCTCTCCGAATTGGATTAGCGCGGCGAGTATTGCTATTACGAAAATATCGACCATTGACCAGCGGCCTACAAACTCGGTGACGCGGTAAAATAATGCTCGATCTTCTGGGCGCCAGTTAGAGTGCTGGTTAATACTGATCAGTAACCAAAAGAGGACGATCAACTTCATTAACGGGACAAAAATACTCGCGATAAAAACGATCAAGGCTAGTGGCCACATGCCTTCATGTAACAAGCGCATAACGCCAGAAAAAATAGTATCTGGTTGGTTACTGGCCAATTTTGCAATTGTGGCAACGGGTAAAAAGTTAGCTGGGATATAAAAGACTGTAGCCGTCAGTAACCAAGCCCAACTACGGCTCAAACTTTTCCTATTTCGTAAGCTCACCCGGTGGTCACATTCAGGACAGAACAGCTCTCCAGAACCATCAACCTTTGAGATAGTATGGCAAAAATGACATTGAGCGAGGAGTAAATCTGCAGCTCTTAGGTAAGCCATGATTGTTTCCTTTCGTGGATTTCTTCGCGAACGTGTGAAGGTACAAACATGATATTGAGTACGGTCATTACGATAATTAGTCCGACAAAGGCATACAGTGATGGACCGGGTATTATGAGTGCATCTTCCCCCAGTTTAACGACTGCGATGATGAACCCAAGTAGAAAAATTTCCATCATATTCCAAGGTGCGCTGTGATGGCTTAGACGCAATATGGGATCGCTAAAAGGCCAGATTTTGCCGAAGCTCATTGGGATTAACAACCATGCATAAGCTAAAAGCTGAATAAGTGGAGTTAATATTGTCGTCAAAAAAACCAGTATCGAGAGAAATTTCTGATCACCTGTCCATAGACTGTCTCTTATACACATCTCCGAGCCCACGAGACAGGCAGAA